>OLOV01000612.1_pt1 | contig 31434 bp, 24 predicted proteins | sample 1672931 | NCBI WGS metagenome assembly OLOV01 (sample SAMEA3136738, study PRJEB25190) | human gut metagenome | biome: human gut; feature: human-associated habitat; material: faeces | place: Austria | collected 2013 | reverse complement strand
TACTACAAGCGGGTTAAGCGCACCCTGAGCACTCCATGAGTGAATATTATATTTTTTATCTTTTTCTAAAATTGCTGTCATTTATTTTCTCCTGTTTTATCTAGCATATAGTATTTATCAGTTCTTCCAGTGAGACATCTCCAAGATATGCCCTAAGGTCAACATTTTTCAACGACTTTTCAATCGCTTCTCGTTTATATTCAATGCCTTTAAATTTATCAAGCAATTCGTAGGCATTTTTTCCGCTAAAGAAGTCACCGTAAATATATGCATTAACAATTAACCCCTTTTCTATCTGGAAACGAAATTCTATATAACCGCTGTTAAATCTGCTTCCTCGAACAACGTTACACTTCGGGGATTCCCCATAAGTCCATTTCCATGTTCTGTACTTTTCATCAGCCAGAGTTTCTATGTTCTTTCTGTCTTCCGCAGTTACTTTGTACTCTTTAAGATTTTCAGCTTTATAAAAATGCTCCAAAAGCTTTTCCTTAAACTGATTAACATCAGCATCTTCGTTGAAGTACGGCTTTAGATTTGTCACCTTGCTTCTTACTGATTTAATGCTTTTTGACTCAATCTTTCCTTTTTTCATCTTAAGTGCCTTGTCCAAGGTACTTAGATCCGCATCAAAAAGAAGTGTCCCGTGATGCAAAAGCCTGCCATTATATGTATACTGTGCGTTTCCCGAAAACTTTTTACCTTCTACAACCAGGTCGTTTCTTCCTGCAAGAGCGGCTTCTATTCCCATTTCTTTTAACGCATCTATAACCGGCTTCGTGAAGGTTTCAAAATCTATTTTTTTCTCTTCAGACGGCACTATAAAGGAATAATTCAGGTTTCCGTAATCATGATATACAGCTCCGCCTCCGGTATTTCTTCTTACAACGTTTATGTTATTTTCATCTATGAAGTCTTCGTTTATTTCTTCGATAGTATTCTGATATCTCCCGATTATCACAGACGGGCCGTTCTGCCACAACAGCAGAACAGCATCCTCTATTGTTTCTGACTTAAAGAAATATTCCTCAAAAGCCAGATTATAAAACGGATCATTAGAATCATTCCTTATATAAATCATATCTTATTATCTCCTAGCAATGTATAGCCTTGCTTTCCGCAGCGTGCGCCGCTTCATGAACAACTTCTGATACTGTCGGATGCGGATGTATCATCTTTACCAATTCATCAGCTGTACATTCAAGATTCATAGCCACGCTCATTTCCGCAATCATATCTGTTGCATGGATACAGTAGAAATGCGCACCTACAATCTCAAGATGTTTTTCATCGGTAATAATCTTTACAAGTCCGCGGGTCTCTCCCTCAATAAGGGCTTTTCCGTTAGCCATCATAGGGAATTTACCGACTTTAATCTTGCCGTACTTTTCTTTTGCCTGCTCTTCTGTCAGACCTATTGAAGCAACTTCCGGCTTTATATATATTGCGCTCGGAATTTTACTGTAGTCCATTTTTGAGTTATGCCCACAGATATTTTCCACAGCAACAATCCCTTCCATAGATGCTGTATGCGCCAGCATCACTTTACCGTTAATATCACCGATAGCATAGATATTCTTAACATTTGTTGCCATTGTATCATCAGTAACTACTGCACCGCGCTCAACGTGTACTCCCGCATTTTCAAGTTTAAGACCTTCTGTATACGGCCTTCTGCCAACTGCCATCAGCACTGCATCACATTCCGCCTTGCATTTTTCTCCTGCTTTTTCAAAAGCAACTCCGTCTTTTTCAATTGCTGTAACCTTAGCGGAAGTATTAATCTTAATACCCATTTCCGCAAACTGCTTCTCAATAAGATCTGTTATTTCTTTATCTACCATTGGAAGTATTCTGTCAAGGAATTCAACAATAGTAACCTCAACGCCGATGTTTGCCAGGAAGTATGCCAGTTCCACACCTATAACACCTCCGCCTATAACAGCTATTTTCTTAGGAGCCTCTGTCATATCAAGAATTTCTGTGCTTGTATATACAGGCATTTCGCTGCTTATATCCACCGGCAGCATTTTAGGGGCAGAACCTGCCGCAATAATTATATTATCTGCTTTTATAGTTTCATCTCCTACTTTAATAGTTCCGGCATCCACAAATTCTGCCGCGCCTCTTTTTACAGTCACACCATTCTTTCGAAGCAGGCCTTCGACACCGTTAACCAGAGTTCCTACCACCTGCTGTTTTCTTTTCTGAACATCATTCAGATTAATTTTCAGTGCAGCAGCATCCACACCTGTCACACCGTAAGCCGCAGCCTCTTTTACCTCATTAAACATTTCAGCGCTCTTAAGCAGCGCTTTTGTAGGTATACATCCCACATTCAGGCATGTTCCGCCAAAATGTTCTTTTTCTGCTATGCATACTTTCTTTCCAAGCTGCGCTGCTTTAATCGCAGCAACATATCCTCCCGGACCTGCACCGATAACTGCAATATCGTAGTCTGCATCGCCTGCTTCGGTTTTGTTTCCTTCAGCCGCAGGCTTGTCAGCAGCTTCCGCTGCATCGCCTTCTGCCAGATCATCAATATTTTCGCCCGGCTCGCCTATAATAGCTATAGGCTCATAAATATCAAGTGTGTCTGATTCCTCCGCCAGCAGCTTTAAAATTGTACCTGACTCTGGAGACTCAAAAGGTACAACTGATTTATCCGACTCAATTTCTGCAATAATATCACCTTTCTCTACATGGTCTCCTTCTTTTTTCACCCAGCTTGTAATGACTCCTTCTTCCATAGTCAAGCCTAACCTGGGCATGTTTATGTATTTTGCCATTTTCGTTCTCCTTTAATTGTTAAATCATTATTCTATATGGGTCTTCCATTATTTCTTTCAGTGTTTTCAGGAAAATCGCTGACATTGACCCGTCCATTGCTCTATGGTCATAAGAAACCGTCAGAGTCATCATCGGTCTTATTGCAATTTCATCATCAATAACCACTGTTCTCTTCTGCAAACCGCCTACAGACAGTATTGCGCTTTCAGGCTGGTTAATAATTGATGTGAAACTTGTTATTCCATACATACCCATATTGGATACTGTGAAAGTTCCGCCTGACATATCTTCAGGAGATAGGCCTGTGTCCTTAACTTTATTTGTCAGTCTTTTACTCTCAGCTGCCAGCTGTCCCAGAGAAAGCTTGTCTGCGTTTTTAATGACAGGAACAACCAGTCCTTCTCCGTTTGCAACAGCCATACCTAAATTAATCTTTTTCTTTACGATAATTTCTTTTGCTGTGAATTCGCAATTAACTCTAGGGTATTCCGAAATTGCCGCTGCCACGCACTTAAGAATAATATCGTTATATGAAATTTTGACACCGTAACGATCCACAATTTTATCCATTACAGACTTTCTGAGTTCAATAATCTTTGTCATATCCACATCTATAACTGTAGTAAGATGTGCTGCGATATCAAGGCTTTCTTTCATCCTTGTTGCAATGACTTTTCTCATTCCTTTAACAGGAATAATAGTGTCTGCATCATCAGCCGTCGCTTCGGCTATACCTGTCGGTACAGCTTTTTCTTCTGCTGCAGCCGCTGACAGTTTAAGATCTGTACTGTAAATTCTTTCACCTGCAGCCTTTTCCACGTTGTTTAAATCAATGCCGTTTTCTGCCGCAAGTTTCTTTGCAAGAGGAGTTGCCTTAACGTGATTGTTCTGGATATATTCCAGTACATCTTTTTTTGTTACTCTGGGTTTGCCTGCCGGAACCGGGACATCCGCTATGTCTATACCATTTTCTTTTGCCACACGCTTAGCTGCAGGAGAAGCAAAAACCTTACCCTCCTGTCTTACTGCAGGCACAGTTGCCGCAGCTGCTGCAGGAACTGCTTCCGCTTCCTGCGGCGCCTCCTCTGAGGCTGCAGCTTCTGCTGTTTTTCCTGCTTCCATACCATCTATATTTTCACCAGGCTCACCTATAATAGCTATAGGCTCATATATATCAAGCGTATCATTTTCTTCTGCAAGCAGTTTTAATATAGTTCCTGATTCAGGTGATTCAAAAGGTACCACTGACTTATCTGACTCGATTTCTGCAATGATTTCACCTTTTTCCACATGCTCACCTATGCCTTTAACCCATTTTGTAATGACACCTTCTGTCATAGTCAGTCCAAGTCTGGGCATGTTTATAAAATTAGCCATTTTGCACCCCGCCTTTCACTAAAACATTGATTTTACACCGTTATAAATATCATCAGTATTAGGAATAATGAAATCCTCCAGTGCCGGTGCAAACGCTACCGGTGTATTCTTTGCAGCAATTCTCTTAACCGGAGCATCCAGGTAATCAAAAGCTTCCTCCATGGCAAATGTAGCCAGCTCTGATGCAAATCCGCATCTCTCAACCGCTTCCTGTGCGATAGCAAGTCTTTCAGTCTTCTTAAGAGATTTGATTATTGTTTCCTTGTCAAGAGGAACTATAGTTCTAAGGTCAATTACTTCTGCAGAAATTCCGTCTTTTTCAAGCTTCTTAGCTGCATCTAATGCCATCTGCACCATTCTTGAATATGCTAATATAGTAACATCTGTTCCCTCTTTAACAACCTTCGCCTGTCCAAATGGAATTGTATACTCTTCTTCAGGAACTTCGCCTTTTATTCCGTAAAGCATTTTATGTTCAATAAACATAACCGGGTCATTATCTCTAATCGCTGTTTTCAGCAGGCCCTTAACATCATACGGTGTTGAAGGAATAACAATCTTAAGTCCCGGGATATGCGCGTATATAGCTTCCCAGCTCTGTGCGTGCTGCGCCGCAGAAGATCGGCCTGCTCCCTGCTGTGTTCTGAATGTGATAGGTGCCTGAACCTGTCCGCCTGACATGTATCTGATTTTAGCAGCCTGGTTTACGATAGCATCAAAGCAGCAGCCTGTGAAATCCATATACATAATCTCAGGAACAGGTCTGTAGCCTGCAATAGCAGCTCCGACAGCAGCTCCTGCAATTACTGCTTCTGCTATAGGTGTGTTTCTAACTCTATCTGTACCGAATTCTGTCGATAAGCCCTTAGTAACTTTGAAAGAACCGCCAAACGGATCGGCAACATCTTCACCAAATACTATAACTTTTTCATCAGCTCTCATTTCTTCCTGCAGTGCTTCTCTTATAGCATCACGATATGTAATTTTTCTCATTTGTAAAAGCCTCCTTATTCTCTATGCTTTTCTTAATTAAATCAGTTCTTCTTCGTATACATTCTGCAATGCAAATTCCTGTGGCAGCGGATCGCTTGCTCTTCCGAAAGCAACAGCAGCCTCAACACGTTTTGTTACATCATCTCTGATTGCATTCAATTCGTCTTCTGTAAATACTCCACTGTCAGTTGCCTTTTTTCTGAATTTGGCAAACGCCTCTTTTTCAGGAGTCTTCCACATTTCAAGCTCACCTTCAGGTCTGTAAACTGCAGGGTCTCCAACATAATGACCAAACCATCTGTAGGTTTTAAGCTCCATAAGAACAGGGCCCTCTCCTTTTCTGCATATATCTATTGCTTTAGTAGCCTTTTTATATACATCAAACAGATCATTTCCATCACAGATAAATGACTTCACATCATATCCGTCTGCTCTTTTTGCAACGTCAGCCGGTCTCATATGATATGTCTGCGGTGTGGATTCTGCATACTGGTTGTTCTCTACAACAAAGATAACAGGCAGATTCCATATAGATGCCATATTCATACTTTCATGGAAAAATCCCTCGTTCTGTGCTCCGTCTCCGATGAAAGCAATTGAAACCTGGCCTTTGCCATTCAGCTGGCAAGCAAGGCCTGCGCCTGTCGCAAGAGTTGTTCCCTGGCCTACAATACCGTTAGCTCCGATAATACCCAGTGATCTGTCCATCATATGCATGGAACCGCCATTACCTCTGCAGATTCCATCTTTTCTGGCAAACAGTTCAGCCATCATTCTGTCCAGGCTTGCACCTTTGGCAATAATATGTCCATGTCCTCTATGAGTAGTTGCTATAAAGTCGTCCTGATTAAGTGCTGAAATAACTCCTACTTCTGCAGCTTCCTGTCCAACACACGGATGCAGGAATCCCGGAAGTTCACCGGCCTGATACAGATCTGCCGATTTCAATTCAAACTGTCTGATTTCTTCCATCTGGCAATACATTTTCTCTAAAAGATCCTTGCCGATACCGTCAATTTTTTTCATGGTTCTTCGCGCTCCTTTATTGTTGTGTTTTTTCATCAATGTGTAGTTTTTTTTCTACACATCTTGTCTTGTTATATGTTTTTAAAATCTTACAATGCCCCTAATTTCAATAGGTCTGCCCTTTTACTTCCTGCGGGCACAAGGCTTATAAATATAAGGGATTTACTTTACACTTATATTTAATGCAACTATCGTGCCAAATAAAAATACCATCGACAAATGACGGTATTTTTATTTATTTAATTCGTTTACTTTTCTTCCATGCTTTTTTCTACAGTCTTCATTCTGCCCTCTACAAGTTCCTGCGGAAGAAATACCTGCCCGCAAAGAGGACATCGCAGAACTTTATGCCTGAAGAACTTGTCAAGATACTCAAACTGAACTTCAAGTTCCTCCATTTCCACCTGACATCCATCACAGATCAGCGTTGATTTTTTTTCCATTCCATACTTCCTCCAGTTTTATATTCATTCTGTGAGTATATACATTTGTAAGACAGTATTTATCATCTTTTACTTTATAACTTACCCAGCATGTAATATAATTCAGTTTCGAATAACATGTATATTCTTCCGTATCAGCATTATAGATTCTTCTGTTCAGGTTGTCTGCACGATAAATAACCTCTTTAATATCCTCCTCAACAAGGTGAAGTTTTTTTATCTTCTGTTTTATATTATCGTCATAAATAATTTCAAATCCATATTTACTTTCATCGTTTATCATTTGTTCACCCCAGTAAGTTTCAAGCATTTTTTTCTTCAGCATTTCTCTGTTTCTTCGTCTGGCCGTAAAGTCTGCGGACTCTCCTGATATACAAGAGTCCCCAAATAAAACATCAAGAATATGAACTGCCTCTTTATTTCTGTCAGCAAAAACATCTCTGCAGTTTATACAATATGTTATATACGGAGCCTGTGTCATATCAGCCCTTTTTTCTGCAATAAAATCAGCAATCTCAGGATTCGCAACAGAAATATCACCGCCAAAACCACAGCAGCCATAGTTTCCCTTTTGCTCCAGCTCAAAAAATTTAATGTTTTTTTTATTTAAAATTTTTCTTACTGCATCCTGCATGTTGTGATTTTCTCTTGCGGCACACGGATCAAAAACAGCAAATTCTCTGCCCTTTGCGATATTATTATCCATATCGGGATATATTCCGTTGCTGCAAATAAATTCAGGAAGTGAAATACACTTCACCTCCGGCACAGCTTCTGTTAAAAATCTGGTACATGACGGGCATGCCGTAATCAACACAGGTTTTCCAAGCGCGGTCCAGTCCTGCATAAGAGAAGTTTTAAGCTGTTCTGCAAGCTGTTCATCACCAGCCCATTCAGCATGAATGCCGCAGCAGCGCAGCATCAGCCCTGTATTTTCAAAATTGTTATTCAGCCATCCATATGCGGCTTCAACAAGTTCAGGCCTTGAAGCACCCAAATTACAACCGGGGAAAAAAACATATTCCGAATTTTCACTTCCCGGCGCATTCCTACATATGCGGCTCTTCTCTCTGTTTGCATGCTGCATATCATCTAGCCAGAATCCATGAAATGCCGGTGGCATCTGCTGCTGTCTGTGCAGCACACGCCTTGTTTCCAGCATCATACCTTTCATATCTATATGGGAAGGACACCCCTGTTCGAACAGTCCGCACTGGGTACATGAGTTCACAAGATATGTTGCAGGGGATTTTCTCAGCATAGAGCCGGACTCCATTACCGTTTCTGCAACTTCCTCTCTCATTTTTGCAGGCCATTTGTTATAATATGCAACCAGATCACAGCTTTCCTGACATGAGTTGCACTGGCATCTTATACACCTTGCTGATTCTGCGGCTGCCTCTTCATCAGAAAAAATTCCGCTTTCCGTAGGTACAACTCTCTCGCATTTTACTATTTTCTTCAGGTCAGGTACTATTCTGGTATCTGCTGCTGTTTCTGCAATATTGCCGCTCCCCGTTTTTATGTACAAATCAATAGCCATAGCTGCATTTGCACCATCTACAATTGCTTCTACCAGACTTTTTCCTTTCAGACTTCCTCCACACCACACTGCAAATTTATTATTTTCACTATACTGCCCTGCAGGCAAATCTGTCATCCCAAAATCATTTCCGCCCTGACCTGTTGCAATATAGACAGCATCAAAGCCATATTCCGCAAGACTGTCAAGGCCGGCAATTTCAGTATCTGTCAAAAGCTCATATTCTTCTTTCGACATTTGCAGATCAATGGCCGCAAGGTATTCAGCTTCGTCCATTATATACTTAAGCTGTCCGCCCGGAATCTTTTCCTTTTCAAATATAACAACACTGTATTTTTTAGTTGCCAGTCTCAATCCACAGGTTAAGCCGCTGAGACCTCCTCCTATGATTCCTATCTTCCCCTGTTTTTTAGGTAAGTTATACTTTAAAGGTTCCTTTTTACGAGCCTTGTTTACACAGGTTTCTTCCAGCAGCCTTATCTGTACTGCGTCATCAATATGTGTCCTCGGGCATGCATTCTGACACCTGGCATCGCATATTTTCGACACAATTTCAGGGAAAACCACGGCATCTCTATAGTTCTTATATGCTCTGTCATATTTGTTTCTGCCTGTCTTTTCAAGAAAATCTTTTACATCCAGATGAAACGGACAGGTATTTGTGCATGCAGGTTCTTCTTTTTGTCTGCACGCTTCAAACTGCTTAAAATATTTTTCCATATTCGCTACCTGCTGTTATTTATTTATAAAATATATGCCTACCATGCAGGCAAACACCCCTAACACCTTGTTTAAAGTAATAGCTTCTTTATAAATCAGATATCCTACAATCAGCAATGCAACTGCAAATATCGCACTGTGAAGCAAATAGCCGGTATTTATATTCCACCCTACTCTGTACATAAATATATTACCTGCTTCAAGTCCTACAATTGCAAGTCCCATTACAAACACAGTCCAGTTGGAATAAGAGATCTCATTAATAAGATTGCTTCCCGGATTAGTTACAAAATACATCACAAGGGATATAATCGCACATAATATATACGCCACAACAAGCATTGCAAACGGATCCATCTTTGCCGGAGATGATTTTGCACACACATGATAAAATATATTTGAAACAACTATAAGACCAATCGGAAAATACATATTCATTGCCTTATAACTCCTTTTTATGCTATTTTTACTATTATGTTTTTAATAGACAATTGGCAGACGACAAAAGTCATCTGCCAATCACCAGGATTTTACTACACTTTATAACTTATTACCAGCTTACAGGATTTTCTTTCATAAACTCTACCTCGTCCATAAAATCTGAACCCAGATAATATTTTTCAGGCGGAGTCAAAGTCTCTCCTGCTGCAAGTTTATCAATACCCGCTTTAACCTTTTCAGGTGATGCAGGGATTTCATAAATTCTTACTCCTGTTGCATTGTTTATAGCATTAAGCACTGCAACATGATCTCCGGACTGGAACGCCTCTGAGCATCCTGAGGATCCGAAAGGACCTCTCTCGTCATGTCCATTCATATGTATAACTGTCATATCATCAGGGATATCCTTAATGTAAGGTACTCCTGCTGCATACATATTTGTATGCTTTTTAACGTCTTCATAATCTTCGCTTAATGCAAAGCCGATTGAATGTGAAATTCCGCCATAGGCCTGTCCATCCAGTGACTGAATGTTACCTACTTTTCCGACTTCATCTACACATCTGAAACCTGTAACTGTTGTTTTTCCTGTATTCATGTCAACTTCCGCCTCTGCCAGGAACAGCGCGTAAATATATGCATAAGCAGGATTTCCTTTACCTGTATTAGGGTCAAGGTCATATAAATCATCCCATTCACTCGCAGATGTCCAGTCACCGTTATATCTGGTCGGAATTCCTTCTGCGACCATCTCTTCATAGGTCCTGTATGTACCGTCTTCTTTTCTCATTGCATTGGCAAGGTTCTTTGCTGCCAGTATGCTTGCCTTACCGTTTGCGAAGTGAGATCTTGAACCTGCAGATTCTCCTGTATTAGGGCAGAGCTTGGTGTCTGCCTGTACTAATCTGATATCATCAGGTGTAACATCCGGGAAGTATTCTCTTAATGCCTGTATCATACAGATGAGCGAACCTGCGTCGCCTCCCTGCCCCTGATCCTGCCATGTATCATATTTAGTAAACTTTCCATCAGGTCTTAATTCAATGGCAACACTTGCTTCATCAACGGCACCAAGACCAACTGTATAACCGCCCCATGCAAGTCCTACACCACGTCTCACCGAACCGTCTGACGATGCATTAAACTCATTCGCCTTTTTAACAGCTTCATCATACATAGGTTTCATTTTGTCCATTATAGCTTCCATCGGATACTGCAGGAAAGGCACCTGATTAAGATTGTCCTGTCCCGGTCTTGCAATATTCTTGTATCTGAATTCAAACGGATCTATTCCTGCTTTTTCTGCCAGCATATCAATCAGCGCCTCACCGCATGTAAACGCCTGAGGAGCTCCGTATCCTCTATATGCTGTACCAAAAGCATGGTTGGTAATAGCCACCCTTGATACTCCAAGCGCATTAGGAATATAGTACGGGAAGAACATGAATCTGCTTATTCTCATTAATTTGTCATCGCCCAGTTCATGATATGAACCATGGTCAAGACCAACATCAAACTGACCTGCTGTAATCATTCCGTTTTCATCACATGACAGACTTCCGTTCATATATGCAGGTGATCTCTTTCCGGAGAAAGCCATAAACTGCGAATAATCAATATGTAAAGCTATCGGTTTCTGCGTTACTTTAGTAGCCATTGCTCCAAGCGCATAGGAGCCTGCATTCATTGCCCAGCCAAATGATCCGCCTGTAGGATTTTCTACAATTCTAACATTTTCCGGATCCTCGCCGACTGCCTCTGCCACATCATCTCTGTCAAAGTAGTTAGTCATACTCTTGCAGTGAACGGTGAGCATGCCATCTTCGTCATAATATGCCTGCACAGTATCACCTTCAATTGACATATGCGGTTCTCTTGAAGCATAAAAGCTTCCTTCAACTGAGAATGTGGAATCTTCAATAATTTCAGGGACATCATCAGCATCTCCCTTGCGAACAGGGAATCTTGAGTATATATTAGGCACTCCCGGATGTATTTCAATCGCATCAGGCATTACCGCTTCCAGATAGCTCATATACTCAGGCAGCTGCTCGTAATCCATCTTTACCAGATCCGCCGCCTGCTGAGCATGTTCCTTGGTGTCTGCAACCGCTATGGCTATAACATTACCCCAGTTTACTATTTTCTTATCCTGGATAAGTGTGTGTACATTATCGAAAACTACTGTTCTCGGCTGGCAGGTAAACGGTGTAAGGGCATTCTTACATCCTGCATCTCTTACATCCTGCGCAGTTATAACTTTAACAACTCCCGGAACTTTTTCTGCTGCCGATATATCAATATTTAAAATGTTTGCATGGTTTGTAACCCTAGGCATTACCAGAACAGCCTGCAATGTGCCCTCCGGCATCTTTAATGCGAGGTCATCACCGTAATCGCATACTCCGCAGGCTTTAGCCAGTGCATTAGGCCTTGCAAGCGGTTTACCGTAAAGATCCTTTACACCTTCCCATTTATACCTGATATCTTCTACAGTTTTCTCACCTCTCATAATAGCCGCTGCTTCCATAACCGCATCAACAATCTGCTTGTAACCTGTACATCTGCAGACATTCCTGTGCTTCTGGAACCAGTCCCTTACTTCTTCTCTTGTCGGATTATTGTTTTCCTTAAGCATCTGATATGCTGATACAATAAATCCCGGCGAGCAGAATCCGCACTGAACTGCAGCAAGATGTACCCATGCAGCCTGAAGCGGATGAGGGTTTAGCGGATTTCCCAGGCCCTCTATAGTAATAATTTCGCTGAAATCCTCTATTGTTTTGATTTTTCTTGTACACGATCTTACTACTTTTCCGTTCATTATTACAGAACATGCTCCGCAGACACCTATCCCGCAACCAATCTTAGTGCCTGTCAAACCCAGTCTTCTAAGTACTGTTGCGAGAGTATCTTTTTCCAAATCGCATACAAAAGTACGTACAGCGCCATTAATATGCAGTGATTTTTTTGAAAATTTCATAACATTCCTCCTCGTCTTTTTTGAAGTTTATCCTTTTTGCACTCAGTGCTATTCAATCATATCTACCATGCAGTATTTTCAGTCCTGTTGATTATAGCGTCCTGCGCTTCAGGCGCAAGCTCAACAAAGAATGCACTGTAACCTGCAACTCTTACCAGTAAGTCTGCATAGTCCTGCGGGCGGGCTTTAGCCTTTCTCAATGTTTCCGAGCTTATAACATTGAACTGAATATGGTATCCTCCCAGCGCATTTTCTGCTCTCAGCAGAGAGATGAAGTTCTGTTTATCCTTCTTTGTTTCCAGAAGGTGAGGATTCAGTTTCATATTCAATAATGTGCCGACTCCGTTCTTTGTATGGTCTACCTTGCAAACCGATTTAATTACGGAGGTAGGCCCTTCTTTATCATATCCAGGGAACGGTGATAAGCCGTCTGACAATGATTCTGTAGCCTTTCTTCCTGACGGGAGAGCCCATATAGCCTTACCATGAGGTAAGTTGGATGAAACAGGAACAAGTCCGCTAAGGAATGTTGAACCATGCATACTTCTGTATTTCACAGCTTCATCGCATGAAAATTCAACTGTTTCAGCTGCAAATCTGTCAACCTCATCAACATCATTTCCATATTTAGGAGCGCCGTTAATAAGCAACTGCCTGATATCCTCATAGCCCTCAAAGTTATTTTCCAATGCCTGAAGGAGCTGATCCATGGATATTTTTTTATCGTCGTAAACCAGTTTTTTCACTGCTTCCAGTGAATCTGCGATATCGGCAACACCTGTAGGTTCCAACCCCGGACCATTATTGTATTTTGCTCCGCCTGCAGAACAATCCACACCATTTTCAATACAGCCTTCCATGGTCATGGATCTTACCGGCTTTGGAGCTCTTCTCATATGTGCTTTTTCTGATAGCTGTGTAAACCTTACGCAAAGCTTAATAAGATATGCCAGCTGAGCCTTTACCGCCTCATAAAATTCATCAAAAGTTTTGAAATCTCTTGGATCACCGGTTTTCAATCCCATCTGTCTGTTAAGAGTTTTGCAGTATCCATTGAAAAGTGCCCATTCTACAGCTGTAGCATAGCTGTAACGGCAACCTTCGCCCCACATGTTTGTAATGCCCGGAATATTAGGCTCAACGCAGCCTCCTACACACCAGTTTCTTGCAAGTGACTCCGGAAGACCTCGTCTTTCAAACAGCTTTATAGCGGTTTTATCGAAGAATATTGCAGGCTGTCCTGTTCCAAGCTTAACAAGATCGCAAACCTTCTCCAGATATTCATCAGGAGTCTCATCGCAAACTCTTACATTAATTGTCGGCGAATGCATTCTTAAATCCATAGTAGCCTGAATCATCAGGTACGAAAGTTCATTTACAGCATCCTTTCCATCCTGATCGCATCCGCCAAGAGTAAGACCGGTAAATGACATATATCCCGCATAAAACTCTGCGCCATCTTTAGAAATAGTAAAAATAAACTCTGCAATTTTAATCCAGAAACACTCAATAAGCTCAAGCGCCTCTTCCTCAGTAATTCTTCCCTCTTCAAGATCTTTTTTGTACAGTGGATATAAATACTGATCCGGTCTGTCGATGCAGTAGGAATTGGAGTTTTCCTCTGCCCACAGAAACATCTGTGTAAACCATACAAACTGCAGTCCTTCATGGAATGTTTCCGGTGGATTATACGGAACCTTTTCACATATATCCGCTATTTTTAAAAGTTCTGCTTTTCTCTTTTCGTTCGCATTTTTAGCCAGCCTTCTTGCATACCCTGCGTAGCGTTCACTCATCATTTTTACAGCATCACAGCATATTATGGTGGCTTCATAATACTTTTTCTTTTCAAAGCTTTCAGGATCAAAAGGATCTAATGCTTCCATTCTTTCAACAGCTTCCTGCCTGATTGCCCCAAAACCTTTTTTAATAAGGATATTGCCGTAACCTACAGCATATTCTCCTGCGCCGCCCTGTGATTTTAAATCACCAAAGACTACATTTGTCCCGATTCCGACATTTACAAGATCATCTTCGAGATTAGCTTGAAACCAGTCCTCCATTGACTTACCCGTCCAGAACGGAACAATTTCTTCTCTTATATATTTCTTATCCTCTTCTGTAATAAAATACGGATCCTGCGGTCTGGTTGACATTGTTTCCAGTTCATCTCTGTACCAGCTGTAACACATATCAGGATTCATAACCACAGACCTCTGTTTTTTACCGTCTGTACCTATTATCAGTTCATCTTCATCAATAAATAATGTTTTGTTTTCAAGATAATGATATAGAGCTTTTGCCCTTTTGATAATAACCTCATCACCTTCATTTTCTTTATAAATTTCTGTATACGCTCTGGCTCTCTCTGTATCGATTTCAGGCATATTATTGAAATATTTATTTCTTAATCTGTTTATTCTGTCTGTGCAGCCGTCTTTCCAGTCGCCATGCTTTATTCTGTTAAAATCTGTTCCACATGCAGCAGCCATACAATTTTCTCCTTTCTATCACCTTAACCAAAAAACTTAATGTCAATACCTCCGGCATGAAATCCGGCCTTTATATACTTGAATTCCTCACTTAAAGCAACTGACCGTTTTTTACAACATTACAGCCCTTGCTTTTGAAAATATCATTGTATCTATCCACCTGCTCTGCTGAAGGCGCTTCAGTTCCGTCAAGCTCGTATACTCTGTCCAGCCATTCAAATTTCATTTCACCAAGTCTATGATATGGTAGAATTTCAATAAACACATTATCATTTGTTATGCTTTTTATAAAATCTGCAGTTGCTGTAATATTTTCCTCTTCACTGTTACATCCAGGTATCAGCGGAAGTCTGAAAGTTGTTTTCTTTCCTAAAGCTGCAACTTTTCTGGCATTATCCAGTATCAGTTCATTAGTCACTCCGGTAAGAGCTTTATGTTTTTCCGGATTCATGTGTTTTATGTCAAAAAAGATTTCATCAATATGGTCAAGCACCTGACTGACATTTTCCCATTTGCCGTATCCACAGGTTTCTATTGCTGTATGTATGTCAAGCTGTCTGCATTTTTTTGCCGCTTCAGACACAAATTCATACTGCAACGTGGGCTCACCACCGCTAAAAGTAACGCCTCCGTCAGAGTTACGATAAAACACTCTGTCTTTTTCTGCTTCGTTTATAACCTCATCAACTGTGATGTATCTGCCGGAAATTCTTTTAGCATTTGATGGGCATACTCTGGTACATGAACCGCATACCTTGCACTTCTCTCTATCTATCTCCATAGCATTAAACGGACATGATCTGATGCAGTTAAAGCATCCTATACATTTGTCTCTCAGAAAAAGAATCTCCGGCTCGACACTTTGAGATTCCGGATTGCAGCACCAGATGCATTTCAGCGGACATCCCTTCATAAAAAAAATTGTTCTTATTCCATTGCCGTCATGGATAGAAAAACGCTGGATATTATAAATAATTCCTTTATCTTTTCTCAATGCTTCACTCATATAAAATTCCTTTCATATATGAAGGATAGAGGGAGCGCATACACTCCCTCTTCCCACAAGTAACTAAATATCAAGCAGTGTGTATTGTTCTTGAAATCACATCGTCCTGAACAGCCTTATTAAGTTCACCGAAGTATGCACTGTAGCCTGCAACTCTTACAATCAGACCCTTGTAATTTTCAGGGGTTTTCTGTGCTGCAAGCAGCGTCTCAGTTGTAACTACATTGAACTGTATGTGCCATAAGTTCAAATCTGCAGCAGCCCTTATAATCTGAGTTATTCTCTTGAGGCCAACTTCGCCTTCAACACTTACAGGATCCAGTCTCATATTAAGTAGCGTTCCTGAAGTATGATTTTCATGATTTACATGTGATACAGATTTCAGTACCGCAGTAGGTCCTTCATGGTCAGTTCCTCCCTTAGGTGAAATGCCGTCTGATAATGGTGTTCCTGCCAGTCTTCCGTAAGGAAGTGCACTTACTACCAATCCATGTGGTACATGGGCTGTTACAGGGTACAATCCATTACAGAATGGTGTACCGTTAAAGGAGGTGTAGCTGAGAATCTGATCTTTGGCGTAATCTGAGAATTCTTCCGCCCATGTATCCACTTCCGGAATGTCGTTGCCGTAGCATGGAGTCTTAGTCTGAACAAGCTTAAGAAGCTCTTCCTGACCTTCAAAATTATTTTTGCATGCTCTTACCATGTCTTCCATTGTTACTGTCTTTTCGTCGAATACGAATTTCTTTATTGCTGACAGTGAGTTACATAAGTCAACAAGTCCTGTTCCGATAAACGCCGGACCGCAATGATACTTTGCGCCGCCATGCGTAATATCCTTGCCGCTGTCATAGCAGCCTGTAATCAGAGCTGAAAGGAACGGCTGCGGAGCAAGCTGTGAATGAAGTCTTTCGCAAATTGTAGCACCAACGCTCATATGATATACGAAATAGTCTAACTGTTTCTTAACAGCTTCTTTAATTTCATCAAATGTCATCTTGCAAGGATCACCTGTCTGTATACTTACCTGTCTGTTGTCATTCATTACACTCACACCATTAGTAAGTACAAATTCTATAGCAGAACCAAAGTTATAATGTCCACCGTCTGACCACTTGGTCATAACGCCCGGAACAAACGGTTCTACGCAGCCTACAAGCTGATAGTTATATGCCTCTTCCATAGTTGCGCCAAGAGAAAGCATTGCTCTGATACCAACATCATCCGTATGAAGAGCCGGATATCCCATTCCATATTTGATTAATTTTGCATAATGCAGCATAAGATCCTGTGGAGTCCCTTTATGTACACGAGCAGAAACGTTAGGAGAATGAAGTCTGCAGTGCATCTTTGCTGTAAGGAACATAAATGACAGTGAATTTGTTGCATCTTTGCCGTGTCTGTCAACACCGCCTACACACATATTGAGGAAACACTGGTATCCTGTGAAATACATAGAAGTGTTTTCACTTGTAAGCCATGTATTTTCACCCATTAACATATACAGGTTTTCGATGAGCTCTAAAGCTCTGTCATCATCAATTCTTCCGGCTTCATAATCTGCTTTGTAGTATTTGTATAAGAACTGGTCAACTCTGCCAGGAGATACTCCGGGAGCATTGCCTTCCATCTGAATACCTATAAGTATGAACCACATAAGCTGTAATGCCTGGTGGAAAGTTTTAGGTTCATACTCACTTACCCATTCGGCATTTTCTGCCATTTCCAGAAGTTCTGCTTTTCTTTCTTCATCTGCAGTCTCAGCGAGTTTTCTTGCTTCTGCCGCACATCTTTTTATATAAGTGCTGAGCGCATCAATAGTCATAATTGAGCCTTCATAGAAATCCATCTTGGCACAATCGTCAGGTCTTGAGCGGTCCAAACCTTCAAGGTGTTTCTGAGCTTCTTCTTTAATATCTTTGAAGCCTCTGTTTATTACCATTTCCATATTAGGCGCCAGTTCTCCAGGAGCAGATACAATCTTTACCTCCGCATCTATAATACCTGTCTTAAGCATCAGAGTCTTAGTATCTTCAGGAATCTGTGCTACCCAACCGTCATATATGGTCTTGTTTTCCCAGTAAGGAAAGACCTCTTCTTTTAAAATTCTTTTCTTTTCTTCTGAAATCTGATAAGTATCTCTCTCTCTTGTAGCAATACCATCAATTTCTTCACGAAGCCATGTACTTACGTATTCCGGAGAAACTGTACCAGCTCTAGGCGCATCTGCACATTTTCCAAGGAACAGTTCATCATCTTTTATAAGGATTGATCTGTTCTCCGCGTAATGCTTATATGCTTTTGCTCTTCTGAGCATTGCTGTCTGACCTTCTGTCTGCTTGTAAGATTCTGTCCAAAGGACAGCACGCTCAATGTCCAGTTCAGGCACATATGAGAAATATTTATCCATCATTCTCTGTATACGAGGGAATGGTGAATCATGAGTGGGATTTAATAATCCGGTATGTACATCTTTACCCTTAATAATAGCCATTAGTAAACCTCCTTTTACAACCTTTCGGTTCAAAATATTATATTTTAAATTAACCGCCTATAATAACGTCTGCTCCATATCGGCAAAGGCTTTCTCGAATCATTTCCATGTGCTCATTATCAGGGGCTTTCAGATCTTTAAGGAGATAGTCTTTGCCGAGCCCCTGATATTTGCTCATTCCATAATTATGGTAAGGCAATATATGAACTTTCTTTATCCTGCCTTCCAATGATTCAATGAATTTGCCTATGCCTTCAATATTTTCCTCATAATCATTGATTGTGGGAATTATCGGAATCCTGATTATTGTTTCAACCTGATTTGATATTTTTTTTAAATTGTCAATAATTCTGTCATTAGGTCTTCCTGTATATTTCAGATGCTGATCTGAATTCATCAGTTTCAGATCAAATAAAACCAGATTAATATACGGAATCACTTTCTCAAAGTTCTCCCATGGAACATCACCACATGTTTCAACTGCTGTTGAGATCCCCTTTTCTTTATAGTATCCGGCAATCTCTGAAATGAATTCAGGATACATCATCGCCTCACCGCCCGAGAAGGTAACTCCTCCTCCTGACTGATTATAGAAAATAATATCTTTGTCTATTTCTCTTATCAGTTCCTCCGGTGTCATCTGTTTTCCGATGAGACTTCGTGCCCCGGTGCAGCATACAGATACACAATCTCCGCAATTTTTGCACCCCGCAGGTTTTCCAACTTTTACAGATTGAGAATTTTTTAAAATGTCACAAGCCTCTTTGCATTTCCCGCAACCAATGCACTTATCGGGATGAATAATCACTTCCGGTGTATAAAGCTGTGATTCGGGATTGGCACACCACTGGCATTTCATCGGACAACCTTTTAAAAACACTACTGTCCGTATTCCCGGCCCATCATGAACACTGAACTTCTGGATATCAAACACATATGGGTACATCTGTAAATTCCTTTCTGTTAGCCTTTAGTCTGTCAATTGAAAAAGTTCGAATTTTCCTATCAAAATATTAAAAAAGGATGTTGTCATTAAGTAAAATCTGTATAAAACTTATTACAGAATATAAATTGTAGGTTGTTTTGCTGTGATTGTTATTATTGTTTATTCAGATATAGTTATATAGTTATGTCTTTTAAAGCTTTATCAAAAGCTTCTAAAGTAAGCTTAATATCATCTGCTGTATGTTTTGTTGATAGGAAAATTCTACCTCTTCTGTATGTTAATCTAACTCCATATTCTTTTGCTTTCGCAAAGAACTGATTATAGAAATCAACATCACCGTTTTCTATATAATCTCTTATGTCCTCAAAGTTATCCTCTTTGCCGAAAAGTATAAGTGCAATTGCTCCATGCGCCTCTGCATATCCTTTAACACCATATTTCTTACATAGTTCTTTAAATCCGTCGCAAAGCATATCGCCAAGCTTCTGGAAGTTTTCATAAACACCCGGCTTTGAAAGTTCGTCTGCCACAACAATTCCCGCTGCTGAAGCTACCGGATTTCCGTTAAAGCAACCTGATACTTTTACGCCGCATTCCATGATCTCTTTTTTACCGCATATCATTGACATCGGATATCCGCCTGCAAGAGCCTTTGCGAAAAGACCTATATCAGGAGTAACTCCGTATTTTTCCTGCGCTCCGCCTAAAGCAAGTCTGAAACCTGTAATGATTTCATCGAAAATCAGCACAATTCCGTATTTATCACATAAGTCCCTAACGCCTTTAAGGTATCCTTCTTTTGGGGGGATAGGTCCTTCGTCACACATAAACGGTTCCATAATCATGCCGGCGATTTCACCTTCGTTTGCCTTTATTATTTCCTCTAATGTTTCAAGGTCGTTCCACGGAGCAAGAACTATATCATCTGCTGTAGCGCTCCTCTGTCCCAGCACATTGTATATTTTATTCGGATTGTTTTTAGGTCCAAGCTCAGCAACTGTGCTTGTTTTAAATGTGATATTCTGCTCATCAGCCCAGCCGTGATAATGACCTTCAAACTTTATTATTTTTTCTTTCTGTGTATAGGCTCTTGCCAGCCTGAAAGCAACCATGTCCGCTTCACTTCCGGTACTTTCAAACATAACTCTTTCAGCGCAAGGAATTATTTCACACATTCTCTTTGCCAGTTCTTTCAGCTGCGGTGTAGGCGCAGAGAAGTGAGTTCCTCTTGAAAGCTGCTCAATTACCGCCTTATCAGTCTTCTCATCTGCATGGCCTAAAATCATTGGTCCAAGGCCTAATACATAATCGATATATTCATTGCCGTCTACATCATAGACTCTGGGGCCTTTGCCATATTCCACACATAACGGCGCTTCTTCTACGTCAGTTATATGAAATGAGCTGGCAACTCCATCAACTATATAATTTTTAATTTCATCATAAAATACTTTTGTCTTCTCAAAATTCATTTAAGTTCCTCCTTGCATAATTTATTAATTCGCTGATTCCTTTTAACCTGTATCACTTTATACTTACATTTTAAATTGTCTGTTTTTTTTTACAATTCTCTTAACGGTTACTTTTAGCATGGCGTTCCGCAGCACATACTCCTTTCGGATAACCTCTCGGGGTATCCCTTTGGTTACTGCTTTACAGTTTCCGACTTCAGCTCCTTTATATAAAAACAGACAGAACAGGTACACCTTGTTTGTGCATCTGTTCTGCCCGTTTTTTGAGGCATTACTATATTCTTTTTAAATTTATTAACATTGAAAATACAAATTTTTCTTACTTAACTATTAAGACTTTTTATTTCTGATCATCATATTTAATATCATTCATAAATGTTACAGGGAATTTCTTTAAAACCCAGCACTTCATAAGAATAACATATACGATACCTGTAATCACAAATGTAGGTATACCTGCTGAAATGTATGGGAACAGACCGTTAGGAGACTCCCATGTAAGAGGATTGAGCGTAGTCAGGTAGAACACAAGTCCTACAGCTATTGCAATCAGCGCTCCCGGATTATATCCTTTCCAGTAAGAATATCCTTTGCTGTAATTAAACATTTCTCTGATGCTGAAACGGCCTTTGCATACAAAGAGCAGATCTGCAATTACAATTGCTCCGTATATACTGGACAGGCATGCGATAAATGAGAACACCTTGTTGATAGCATTATACACATCGTCATTAAGCAGGAAAAGCACAGGTATAATACAGATCATAAGTGCGGGCACCCATTTCAGTTTAGGGAATCTGCTTCTCAGCGATATAGTCGCAGGATATGTAGCAGTTGCAAATGAAGATACATTAGCAATAGCCATAAGCAGTAATCCTAAAATTGAGAGGAACGGAATTCCTGTGTCTTCACTTATATTAACAAGCCAGATTGTCGGATCATAAATCCCTGTTGCTAAAGCAGTAAATGCTGCAAATACGCCCGCAATGGCAGCCAGAAGACCCCAGCCCCACATAGTGCCATGGAAAGCTGTCGATTCAGAATCTGCAAGTCTTGTCCACTGTCCGAAGAAGAAAGCCCATGAAAGTCCTATACCGACATTGGTTTCAAGCGCAGAAGCCCTGGACCATGCTGCGCTAGGTTCACCGTCAATCATTATCGGTTCTCTAGGCTCAGCATTAAATATGTAGTCTATTCCATACATATTAAGAACATATACTATCAGTCCCGCTAAAATAGCAAACATGCAGATTGCCGAAATTCTTGTGAACCATTTTAATGCGTTTGGTCCAAGCCATGCAATAAATCCGCCTATAACCAGTGCCAGAAGACCAAAGAAAGTAACTCCAAAGCCCTCGGAACTTAATAGGTTTTCTCCAAAAAGAGAACCCGAAAATTTAGTTGCGCTTTGTCCAAACAGAAGGCATAATGTAGCCTGACTCGGATACAGGCAAAGAAGATACATCCATAGCACCAGAGTTGTTCCCTTGTTTCCAAAGATTCCTCTTGTTGAAGTCAGCTGTTCCACACCATATCTTGACGCCACAAGTCCGCAGCCTACAATCATAAACAGCGGAATACAGTTTCCTGCCAGTATTGTCGGAACGGCTTCCTTTGCTGGAAGATATAGTCCTGTCTGTGCTCCCGCAAGGAAAAACCACGCTGCAATACCATAGCATATCTGCACAGCAAGCAGGTCCCAGAACTTATAGGTTCTTTCACGCCCCGCCGTAGGAAGTAATGTGTAATATACTTCCGAGTTTGTGTTTTTACTACTCATTATTAATTTCCTTTCCTTTAAATCTCATTATGAAAGTCGAATAATTAATCTAATTCTGCATAATTAACTTATAAGTGCCCAAATATAATATATAAGAATGGCAATATTAATCGCTGCCGCAAAGATTACATCCCCTTTTTTTATTCTGGGAACAAATCCATCTCCTCCGTTAAGTGCACTATCCAGATGATTTTCTTCAAATTCTGTAATCTTATCCTCTAAAGCAATGCACATATCCGGAGACAAGCCGGGAACATCAACCGGCAGTTTACGGTAATTATCGTAATCCTTATAGCTTTTCATACTTTCTCCTTTCAGAAATGTCGAAATATGTGACACCCCTGTGTTCCAAAACGACTACACAGATGCTTTTTATCTACACATTTCATCTTGCAGAAATCCGTCACAGTCTTTAACAGTGTCGAAATTTCAGTCTTTTTAGTGAATTTGCAAATTCTGATGTTTGTTCTGTTGATATATCACACTTATAGTTAATGCAAATTTTGTGCCACTTTTCAAACTTTTTTGTTGAATTCATTCATTTCTATTCTCGTCTAACAAAAATACTCTATATCTCCATGTACAAAAATCCACACGGTTTTAATATATTAACTGTGCGAATTGTGATAAAATTACCCTCTCATAAAAAGGAAAGTTCCTTCTCACTATTTATAATTTCAATAGTATATCAGTCTTTTCCAAAAATAATATTCTGCAGTTCTTTATTAACAATTCCTGCAATAAGTTTATGCCCCTCAGCAGTCAAGTGAAGTCCATCAATAAACATAGCTTTTTCCGACGCATTTTGAGTCACTAGGTTTAATCCCTCATAAAAATCAATATAAAAAACGCCAAATGTTTTACACATCTTTTTCAGCCATTCACCCAACTGCAGCTGTTTATCAAAAACTTTTTGGAAATCACTGAACACAGCCCAATCTGCTCTAACATTTTCCGGTGAAAACCCCGGTTCTATGCCAACAACAGGTATAATTCCGCTGTGAAACGCCTGATGCACCATAGCAATATAATTGTTCTGCGGTATGGAACAGTCCGACCCCGATATAAAATCATTTGTTCCTCCGGTTATCAGAACATAATTGGGCTTCTCCAAAATAACATCATTTGTGAATCTTGCCAGCATACCCGAAGTCGTATCTCCATTTATACCCATATTGATTACATCTGCGTTTTCTATACTGATCTGTGATACCCAGCTTTCCTTTTTCTTTACACCAAAACCTCTTGTAAAACTATCTCCAATACATATCAGTTTCATATTAATAGTTACCTCCTGATTTACATAAGCATTCTTTTCTTCTGTTTTTAAGACTTTCTATATACGTTATTATCAATGGTTATCTTTACATATAGCCTTATTCACAGCTAGATTGTACACTAAAAACATTTGGAAGTCTCTGAATTTTTTTAAAAACAAAAATTACCAGCACCTTGATAACGAACAGCTTAGCTTCCCGCAAAGGTTGACCTCAAGGTCAAAAAAGGTTAATATATGAGATATAAAGGATGGTTAAACTTATGTCTGTAAAAAACAATGTATTAAAGCTGCTTGAAGAAAACAGAGGCGTTTTTCTGTCAGGCGAAAAAATGGCTGACTCTCTCAAGGTTTCGAGAACAGCGATATGGAAAGCAATGCGCGCGCTTCAAAACGAGGGCTACAGCATTGACGCCGTTACCAACAAGGGGTATATGCTCCGCGAGGACAACAGTATGCTTTCAAAGGAGGGCATCGAGCTGTATCTCAAAAGCGGCACTCCGCTGTATTTTTTCCAGAGTACGGATTCCACCAACAAAAGAGCCGCAGCCCTTGCACTGGAGGGAGCCTGCCACGGTACCTGCGCAGTTGCCGGACATCAGACCGCCGGCAGAGGCAGACTCGGCAGAAGCTTTTACTCACCTGAAAGACAGGGGATATATCTCTCGGTGATACTAAAGCCCGATTTTGATATATCAAAGGCAGTGCTTATCACCGCCGCAGCCTCGGTTGCGGTAAGCAGAGCGATACAGACCATATGCTGCGTTCGCCCTCAGATAAAATGGGTTAACGACCTTTATCTTGACGGCAAAAAAATATGCGGCATACTCACAGAGGCCATCACAGACTTTGAAAGCGGACAGATTACAAATATAGTTGTAGGAATAGGCATCAACTGCTCCTGCGAGGATTTCCCCGATGAAATACAGGAAATTGCAGGCGGCATACCCGGCAGCTATTCCAAAAACGCTCTTGCCGCAGAGGTTGTAAATCAGCTTCTGGATATCGCCTCAAACATTGAGGCTAGAGACTTTATAGATGAATACAGACAGAGTTCAATGGTTATAGGTAAAAATATCAATGTTATAAAGACGGGCAGAGAGCCTGTCGCTGCTTTTGCGGAGGATATTGATAGCAACGGAGCCCTTATAGTAAGATACCCTGACGGCACAAGGGAAGCGCTGACAACGGGAGAGGTATCCATAAGGCTCAGGTAAAGGGAGAACAGAGAATGAGTTTTTTAGAAGTATCGACAGAGAAATCAGGCGCAGTGGCCGGAGCCATAGCAGGATTTTTTGACAAAATTCCTGCCGCAGCGCACCTGCTTACCACAATATTCAGATGGGTCTTTGTTGCCATAGCGGTTTATGTGCTGCTTCACGCAATCATTTCACTTTTGAGATCCAAAAATCCGTCTGAAATATGGGCCTATGTTCAGGACGAAACCGGCAATTCCACGCCGCTGAGCCACTGGGAAAACGTAATAGGCAGAGCCTCAAGCTGCGATGTGGTGCTTGACAGCATGAGCGTTTCAAGAAATCACGCCACGCTGATAAGAAACAATGACGGCAGCTGGACCTATACGGATATGGCCTCCAAAAACGGCTCCTATATAAACGGCGAGCGAATGCGCCGCAAATCTGCCATTGTAAATATAGGCGACATTATCTCCATAGGCGAGGAGCAGCTTACACTGTTCCCTATAAGTCTTGAGGAGCAGAGAAACAACACCAACTACAGAATGGAAAAATCAAAGCCCCTTTCACCATGGACGTGTCTTGCGGCACTGAGCATTTTTCAGATACTGACCGCGCTGCAGCTTGTCATTTCACTGGGTGAGGACTGCCCTTCGGCACTTCCGCTGTGTATGCTGGGACTATGTGTTGTTATGTGGGCATATTTCCTGTTTATGCGCTCGCTTCGCAGGATAGGCTTTGAAATGGAACTTATTGCATTTTTCCTTTCAACACTCAGTCTTGCGGTTACAGCCTCCGCAGCTCCCGAATCAGTACTCAAGCAGCTTATCGCCATACTGCTGGGACTGATTGTATTTCTGGCATTGTGCTGGTATCTGCGGGATTTAAACAGGGCAAAGGGCATACGCATATTTATGATAGGCGCAGCCGTACTGCTGCTGCTTGTAAATCTGGTGTTCGGTACGTCCGAATACGGAGCGCAGAACTGGATTAATCTCGGATTTACGTCAATACAGCCCTCGGAGTTTGTGAAGATAGCATTTATCTATGCCGGAGCTGCAACGCTTAATGAGCTTTTTACAAGAAAAAACCTGACCCTGTTTATAGGGCTTTCAATATTCTGTCTGGGCGCGCTGGCGCTTATGAGTGACTTCGGAACCGCCGCAATCTTTTTTGTGACCTTCCTTGTCATATCATTCCTACGTTCGGGCGACTTTTCAAAACTTATACTCATCGTGGCGGTAGCCGCAACAGGCGTTCTGCTTATGCTTAAATTCAAGCCATACATAGCAGACAGATTTTCCGCGTGGGGACACGTATGGGAATATGCAGATGCAGCGGGCTTCCAGCAGACAAGAACCATGGTTGCCTCCGCCAGCGGAGGTCTTGTGGGAGTCGGCGCGGGAGGCGGCTGGCTCAATCAGGTATTTGCATCCGACACCGACCTTGTTTTCGGAGTGCTTACAGAGGAATGGGGACTCATAATATCCTCACTTGCCGTACTCTCCATAGTAACGCTTTCGGTGTTTGCGGTACAGTCCATAATGGCGGGGCGTTCCACATTCTATACGATTGCGGCCTGCTCTGCAATGACAATGCTTCTGATGCAGACAATCTTAAACGTTTTCGGTTCGGTTGACCTGCTGCCGCTTACAGGAGTTACATTCCCGTTTGTTTCAAACGGAGGCTCCAGCATGCTGGTTTCATGGGGACTTCTGGCATTTCTCAAGGCGGCGGACACAAGACAGAATTCAAGCTTTGCGGTGCGGCTTACCAAAAAGAACGAATTTCAGCCTGCAGAGGATATAGACATATACAAAGCTGCGCCTCTTGATAGTGATGAGGTATACAAAGAGCCTGAAGTTCAGGAAGTCAAAGACTGGAACGATTTGTTTTAGGGGGTTATTGAGATGAAAAAACTGGAAAAAAGAGCGATACTATGCCTGCTGTGTGCTGCTGTTCTTGTCATCGGACTAGGCATATTTATAGCTGAATTTGCAGTCAAAGGCAGTACATGGGCCTCATATCCTGCCAATCAGCATATATATAAGGACGGGAACCTGACGACAGGTACGATATATGATGTAAACGGCACAAAGCTTGCCGAAAACACCAAAGACGGCATTAACTACAATGACGATGCTGCCATAAGGCGCGCTACGGTGCATACGGTAGGCGACCGAAACAGAAGCATCAGCAGCTCTGCCGAAAGCGCATTTCAGAGCAAGCTGGTGGGATACAATATAATTACGGGGGTCTATGATTCGGGAAACCGCGATCTTTATCTGACTATAGACGCCGACATATGCAAGGCTGCCAATGAGGCTCTTGCCGGCAGAAGCGGTACCGTAGGCGTATATAACTATGAAACCGGAGATATACTCTGCCTCGTAAGCTCGCCTAATTTCGACCCCGAAAATCCTCCTGCTGTAAGCAGCGATGATACATCGGGGCTGTATATGAACAGATTCTTTTCCTCGGCAATAGTGCCCGGCTCTATATTCAAGCTGGTAACCGCCTCTGCCGTAATCGAAAACAGAAGCAATCTGGACAGTTGGGAATATACCTGCACCGGCAAAGCTGTTTACGGCTCTGACACCATCACCTGCCCTATGGTACATGGACATCAGAATTTCTATGACGCACTGGCAAACTCCTGCAACGGAGCATTTGCACAGCTTGCCCAGGATGTAGGTGCCGAAACACTTCAGGAATATATTGATAAATACAAGCTAAACAAATCTGTAGATGTAAATGGTATACAGACAGCCGCCGGCAGTTTCAGTTTTCCCGAAGACAACAACGTATTTCTCGCATGGGCCGGCATAGGCCAGTACGAAGACCTAATAAACCCATGCTCCTATCTTAGATTTGTGGGAGCTATCGCAGGCGGCGGCAGCGCGGCAGAGCCGAGAATAATATCTACAGTCAAATACAAGATAGGACTTCCCGCAGGAATATACAAGACAAAGAATACGGGAACTCTGATCGAAGAGGATACTGCACTTGAAATGCAGTCCATGATGAAAAACAACGTTGAAAAGACCTATGGCGAGAGCAACTTCCCGGGGCTTGACATCTATGCAAAATCCGGTACTGCGGAGGTTGGCGGCGGCAAGGCTCCAAACTCGTGGTTTACAGGATTTATAAAGAACGAGGGTTATCCTTACGCTTTCATCGTGCTTGTCGAAAACGGCGGCTACGGAAGTGTTGTCGCAGGCGCTGTGGCAAACAAGGTAATGCAGGCGGTAATAGCAACTGACCCGCATGAGAATTAAGCAAATAAAAATCGGTATTGCGAAAATGCAGTACCGTTTTTTTAGTCTAAAAACATAATAACGAAGCTTACAGACAGAAAAACAGCAGAAACAAATATTGTCGCAATACCTGCTATCGGTACCAGCATACTTCCTATTGCTGCGCCTGCTGCGAAAAATCCTATTACGCCAAAATAGTGGCGGGCTTCTCTGAGCTGTTCTTTTTTGCGATCCCTGTGAAAGGCCGATAATGCGGCGACTCCGCTTCTCATATTGCCTATGCACATGGTGCTGGCGTAGGAGTATCCGTTTACCTTACGAAAGGCCTGAACCTGCATTGCACAGACAAATGATACAATAGAGGAGGCTGTAACATTCAGGGTTTCGGGCAGGAACCCTACAAAAACCAGCAATACGATTTCAAGCACTAAAAGCCCTTGCCTCCAGTGAAGCTTTGAGGCATATTTAAAACGCGCCTGAAGCTTTTCTGCAACAAAAACGCCAAAGGCAAAGCTCAAAAGCGGCACGGCATAATGCCCCGCCATACTGAAATTTCCCTGCATCAGATACTGACTCATCAGCACGACATTTCCCGTCTGCGCATTGGCAAACACACCGTCTCTGATACAATATGTGTATGCGTCCTGAAGCCCTCCCGACAAAGCAAGAAAAATACTCGTTACAAAAGCTTCCGACATCTGTCTTTTCTTTTTTTCACCGCCCATTGCTTTTTCACCTCATCTGTATTATACTTTTGTAGAAATGATATGTAAAGAGTATATTTAATATATTAACTATATAATATTTATATGGAGGTTTGCTGTGATAAGCTTTGACTATTACCGTATATTCTATTTTGCAGCCACATACAAAAGCTTTACAAAAGCTGCGGCAGCGCTTAATAACAATCAGCCCAATATTACAAGGTGCATCAACAACCTTGAAGCACAGCTGGGCTGCAGGCTTTTTGTCCGCTCAAACAGAGGAATAGCCCTGACTCCCGAGGGCGAGAAGCTTTATTCGCGGGTTTCAGCCGCATATACGCAGCTTAGTCTCGGAGAAGCTGAATTAAAAGAAGATCAGGGACTTGACAGAGGCATAGTAACCATAGCCGCCAGCGGCAGCGCGCTGCGTCTGTTTCTCCTAGACAGACTGGAGGCTTTCCACAGCGAGTACCCCAATGTGCAGCTTAAAATTTCAAATCAGACCTCACCGCAGGCAACAGATGAAATAAAAAGCGGACTTGCCGATATAGCTGTAATAACAAGCCCTGCCAGTATACCTGCTTCAATCAGAAGTCATACTCTTATGACATTCAGAGAGTGCCTTATATGCGGAAACCGGTATTCTCATCTTGCAAAGAATCTTCATTCCTTGGAGGCTCTGTCTAAGCTGCCCTTTATCTTTCTTTCGGAAAAGACCGGCACAAGACAGCTTTACAACAGCTTTTTTCTCGAAAAAGGAGTACAGCTTCACGCCGATATAGAGGTGGCTACAATGGACCAGATTCTGCCTATGGTGCAGCATAATCTGGGGCTTGGATTTTATCCCGAAAAGCTGGCAGGCAGCGCAGAGGACATATTCCGGATATCTCTGTCTGACAGTCTCCCCGAAAGGCACATATATCTGCTGGAACGAAAGGACCTGCCCGAAAGCATAGCCGCAAGGAAGCTTAGGGAATTTCTTCTTGATAAATAAATTTGTTTTTTTGTTATTGAAATAATACTATTTTAGGAATAATATAATATTAAGAGCAATATTTAAATGATTAGAGGCGAGAATATTGAAATTTGATTTACACTGCCACACCAAAGAAGGCTCACTGGACTCTAAGGTTTCCGTTCAGGAATATGTATATAAATTTATGACGCTGGGCTATGACGGATTTATGATTTCAGACCACAACAGCTACAAGGGCTGCAAGGCGTGGGACAAACTCAAAACAGATCCGAGATACAGAGATTTTCACGTTATACGGGGAATAGAATATGACACCAAGGATGCGGGTCATATCCTCGTTATAATGCCCGACGACCTGTATATGCCCATACTCAAAATACGCGGTATGCGCTGCAGCAAGCTGATAAAGATTGTTCACATCTTCGGCGGAATTTTAGGACCTGCCCACCCGTTTGGAGTTGCAAGCTCCAGCGCGATGGGGTTCAAGCAGATGGATATGCGGCTGATACGCAAATTTGATTTTATCGAAACTTTTAATACCTGTGAGTCCGCTGTTTCAAACAGCAGGGCAAAAATACTTGCAGATGAGTACAAGCTGCCCGGCTTTGCCGGTTCCGACGCTCACGTCTGTGATTACCTTGGTATGGCCTGCACTGAAATTGATGCAGATATACGCGGCAACAATGACCTGATTGAAGCAGTAAAAAACCGCGTTCCAATCAGAGCCTACGGCATAGAGCGTGAGCAGACCAAAAAGGGAAAGCGCAAGGAGCACTGGATAGGAATTCTGGGCTTCAAAATATACAACAGAGGAATAGGAAAAATCATATTCCCTTACAGGAGGCTGCGGCACAACAAGCTGTTAAAGCCTATTGCATTTCCTCATATCAGAAGCAGAAAGAATATGAAAAAAGAGGCCCGCAAGGCCAGAAAAGAATCAGGACGGAGCTGTGATTAATCAGCTTCGCCCTTTTTTAGTCCATATATGTTTATTAATTAAAAGCCGCCATTTTGATATGCACGTGCTATCACATATGAAGGCTCATAGAATGCACTACAGTTGTAGTTATCTATAACATCACAAATCGGGTTATTGTACACTCTCAAAATGCCGTCTATATAGTCCTCATTTGCACCAAGTGTATCCACAATCAGCCGCTGATACACCTCACCCATATCAAGCGCTGTTGGAATAACATCTGCAAGTTCAGGGTCAACTGCGGTAATATCAAAATTACCCTCTGTCAGATTGTAGTCCCTAATCCAGTCATCAGCCACCTTATCAGGATTTTCACAGTGTAGAGTTTCAGCACAGCTTATGAGGTGATATAATCCGGTTCTTCCAATTGAATTTACGACATATCTGTTTCTTTGTTTCAGCTGTCTTGCTACCCGCTCAATCATATAGCACACAAAATACAGGTCATCAATGTTCTGTCTTGAGCAGTCCAGCATCTGCGCCGCTTTTTTCAGACCGTGTGGGTGAGCTTTAAATTATTGTGTGGGTAAAAAAAGTCCT
>OLOV01000609.1_pt1 | contig 31464 bp, 28 predicted proteins | sample 1672931 | NCBI WGS metagenome assembly OLOV01 (sample SAMEA3136738, study PRJEB25190) | human gut metagenome | biome: human gut; feature: human-associated habitat; material: faeces | place: Austria | collected 2013 | reverse complement strand
ATGTTACACCTCTTCTTCAAAGAATTTCTATTTTTTGGAGTGCTTCCTTTACTCCTTTGAGCATAAGTGAATCTTCGGGCAGCTTAAGCACGCTCTGCCCCTTTATATCGTTTGCGGCAAATGCACTGTCGGCCGGGATGCGCGCCACAATATCAACACCTGGCACTGTAATGAGCTCCGCCAGCTCCGGATTTGTCATTCTGTTTACGATGGCTCCAATCTTATCATAAACAATCAGCTCGTCTGCGACGTCCTTGATCGTCGATACGACCTGGCAGCCCTTTTTGCTCTGGTCGGTTACGAGCAGCAAATGCGTTACCTTATCCATAACGCGGCGCTGGATCTGCTCAATTCCGGCCTCACCATCTATGACGACATAGTCGAAGCTGTTTGCCAGAATGCCGATGACTTCCTTAAGGTAGGAATTGACCTTGCAGTAGCAGCCGGAGCTTTCAGGTCTGCCGATGCCGAGAAATGCAAAGCCGGGCATTTCAACCAGTGCGTCAAAGATCTTGAATCGCGCCTCGCTCAAGAGCTCGAGCGCTTCTCTTGTTTCGCCGTTTTCGACGCTGTCAACAATGCTCATACGGATATCGTCAAGTGTGAGCTTAACGTCAACGCCGAGAGCGACAGACAGGCCGACAGCGGGGTCTGCATCTATCGCAAGGATCTTTTTATCCGGAAAGTTTTCCACTAAAAGTCTTACGATCGACGCCGAAATCGACGTCTTGCCGACGCCGCCTTTACCGGCAACCGCTATGATCTTCGCTTTGTTTTCCAATAATACGTCCCCCCTTCAATTGCGCTTAGACATACCTTACGCATTTTGATAACAGTTTAACACAAGTGCCTTGGATTTGCAAGAGAATATACGTCTGTTTATATGAAAAATTCAGGTTTTTTTGCATATAAACAGTGCTCTGCTATACATATTCAACAAAAATGTCAATATGACCTCAATCAAAAAAGAGGCCCCGAAAATCGGGGCCTCTCAGTGATTAGATTGTGCAATCAGACGATCCTGCGGTCACGAACCTGGGAATCGTAATGCTTGTTCAGCAGCGGGCGAATGACATAGTATATGAGCTTGTTTTCGCCGTTGGTGATATACAGGGTAAAGGTGCCGACAAAAGCGAGGAATGCGAACATGGCGAGCTTGCCGCCGATCTTTGCAACGTTTTTCATCGTTATTATATCCTCCTATTAATATGCTTCGCTGTCGTCAAACTCAACGATGGTAGGATCGAGAGGCTTCTCGCCCAGGACAACGGACATATAGCCGTTTACGCAGTTACGCATTTCCTGACGGGAGACGGTGCGGCAGTCCTCAAGGTCATGCTCGATGAAGATGAAGTGGAAGCCGAGGTCTCTCGCCTGCTCCTCCATGAGAGCGTGGACGCCGAGCATGCCCTTGCAGGCGATGTTGTCGTTCATGAGCACCATGTCGCAGTTGAAGTTCTTTGCCCACTCCCAGATGGCGTTGACGTTGTCCCAGCCGCCGACGGCGTGGTGACGCATTGTAGCCTTCTCGGAGAAAATAGCCAGATCCTTGATTGCCTCTTCGGGATCCTCTGTGTTTATCATGTTGTGGCCCATGGTGGAGTCCATGTTCAGGACGATATTGATGCCCCAGCAGTTCTGGATCCAGGTCGGGAAATCGGTATAGTAAACAGCGGAGGGGCCCCACAGGAAGGCACGGTGGCGGGTACGGCCGCCGAAGGGCTCTCTCTTCTCCTCATACGCCTTGCGCATAATCTTTATGACCTGACGGTCGACCTTGTTGAAGTAAGGATCGGTGCCGTTTACGGAGGCCCAAGCATACAGGCGGTACAGAGTCTCCGCTATGCCGCACAGCGCGGAGTACGGAGTCTTGAAGTAATCCCACTTTTCAAGCTCAATGGTGTTCTGCTCGTTCATGAGCTTTGCGTACTTAAAGAGGTTGTCCCAATCGTACTTTACGCCGTACTCCTTCTCTACAAAGGCGATGGCGTCCTTGAGCATCTGGGTGGAATACGGATGCGCGCCCGGCTCGTTGTGAATCATGGCGAGTGTTACGGGGAAGTCCGGCATGCCTATGCGGCGGCGCTGGAACATGGAGGTGGCCTCGGATGCATTGCATGGCATATTGGTCGAGATCATTGCCTTACCGATGAGGGGGAATGCGTCGTCGAGAGCAACGCCGGTCTCTGCCGCGCAGCGGGAGCAGACGTCGGCGGGAAGGCCGAAGGACTCGGCAACGTCGATGTAGTAGGGCTCAATGTGCTGGTCAACATCGCAGATGATGAACTCAGGCAGCGTCTGCAGAGGGAACGGAACGAGCTCCTTGAAGCCCATCATGAACAGCGGAGGCAGAACCTCATCCATGGGAACGATGCGGTCGGTATCCTTGCCGCCGCCGAGACGACGGTCATTGCTCAGGCAGAAGGCGATCTTCTTGGTCAGGCTGCGGACGATAGCGTGCATGCACTTGTGTGCGGTGACGAGCTCATAGCCGCGGAAGCCCTCGAACAGGCGGTCGATGAACATGAAGGTGCCAAGGTAGGAGCCCATCCAGCGGTACTCCCAGAAGCCCTTGAGGCAGGGGATCGGAGCGGATGCGACCATCATCGCCATGGAAGCGAGGTTCTTCAGCCATGCGCCGTAGTCGACCATGGTATCCTTAACGCCGCGCCATTCACGCCATTTTGCAACGCCGGTCTTGTCATAATAACGTGATCTCTGACCGCCTACGCCGTTTTCGGCCTGCCATATGGGGTCAAAGCGTTCAAGCTTTTTATCTACTGCTGCTATAACTTTATCGAACATCATTACTTACCTCCCTGAATGGACTTGATCTCCAGGGATTCGATGAACGCCTGGAAACGTGTACGAAGCTGTCCGACTGCGCCGAGGGAGTACTCCTTCTCAATGGTGCAGCAAGGAATGTGCTTTTCGTTCGTGAAGATGTGGTTTGCAAGAACCTTCTCATAGCTCCAGAACTCGCAGAACTTCATGTTCTCGTAGATGATTCCGTCGGCCTTGAAGTCCTCAACGAGCTCAGTCGCTATAGCATGACGCTGGTCGATCTTGAAGCCGTCCATGAAGCGTGCGCACTGGTTCCAGTACAGGTAGTGGCGGCAGATAGCGTCGAACGCGGTCTCGCCGTCTTTAATCTCTATCTGTTCTCTGCTGGGGAAGGAGCCGAAGCAGTAGCGGTCGGCAACGACCATTGCGCCGCACATCTCGATGAGCTTTGTGAACTCCGGATCGTCGACCTCAGAGCCGACGAGCGCGACGCGTGCGCGGAACGGGAACTTCTTCTCGGGCTCACGGGTCTTGAGCTCTTCAAGGGTCTCCTTGAGATAAGGAAGGATCAGCTTGTGCGGGCAGACCTGGCTTACGAGCTGGATAACATGGAACTCATAGCCGGTGATGGGGGGATTATCGAGCTTGCGGAAATTACCGATCTCGGTGATAACGCGGCTGAGCTCGTTCTCCTGCTCGATGGCCTTGCGCATAGCCTCTTCGGAAACGTCAATGCCGAGGCGGTCGCGCATTGCGTCAACGACCTTGAGCTTGAGCTGTGCCTTATAGTAGTCGAGGTTTGTCTGATCGCCCTTCATGGGAGGATCAATCTGGGTGACGAAGAAGCCGTCGTGCTTTACGGGATTTATAAGGAAGAAGTGCTCCTCCATACGCTCCATGGTAGCGCAGCTCTCCGCCCCGAACAGAGCGCTCAGGTAATTGTATCCGCCTTCGATGGCACGCTCGAGAATGGAGCGTGCATAGGGGCAGGTACGGTTGGTCATATAGTAGTTTGCGATGTCGCTGGATGTGCAATTGGGTGCGCGAAGTCTTGAAGAGAAGCAGCCTTCAAGATTGAGAAGGACTTCGGGTATGTAATAGCAGTTGTAACCAAGTGCTATCTGCCCATCCTCCACTGCCTTGGTGACGAGCTCGTTCTGCGCGTCCTGCAGCAGGTTTTCAAAATAGATCAGATGTTTTAGGTCTTTCATTTGCAACCCCTTCCGCTTATTTAAAATTTTTGCCTACCAGTTGTTTTTGTATGAGATTCTCCCATACTCCTTCATGTGATTATACTTTAACCTCCGCGTAAATGTCAAGTTTATGTCAAGAGTATTCAAAAATAAATCATGGTAATTCCATTGTTCTGAACAAATGGTCAATATACTGTCTGTCTACTCGAACAGCTTGCTGCACATCCGGATATAATCGGGCAGCACTCCCTCAAAATCGAGGCCGTATTGACGCGGCGTTCCGCGTGCGGCCGTGCGCTCTATGGCGGCCGTCACGAATTCCTCGGCGGTGTCGAGAGCATCCTCAAGAGAAGCGCCCCGCGTGAGCAGAGCCGCAAATGCCGACGCAAACACATCGCCCGAGCCGTGGAACATCCCGTCGAGCGTTGTGCTCATGACAGAGCACATTTTTCCGCTCCTGTTATCGCGTGCGACTATGCCCACACTGCCGTTTTCCGTGCTGACACCCGTTACGGCGACAAAGGCCGGCCCCAGGTCGGACAGTCGGTCTATGAGCTCGGCGACATAGGCTTCGGCATGTACGCCCGTTCTGTATTCCATACCGGTCAGAAAGCAGGCCTCGGTTATATTCGGCGTTATGATATCCGCCTTTTTTATAAGCCTGCGGAAGCATTCCGTCATCACGTCGCCGAGATTGGCGTAGTATCTGCCGTTATCGGCCATCGCCGGATCGACTATCACCAGAGTATCCTCTCCGCGCAGAAGCTCGATTGCCCGCTCAAGCAGCCTTCCCTGCGCCTCGGACGCAAGATAGCCGGAATATATCGCGTCAAAGCCGACGCCGAGTCCGTGCCAGTGCTCGGCTATGGGTATTATATCTCCGCTCAGATCGGTGAACGTCCAGTCGGCAAAGCCTCCCGTATGCGTTGACAAAAGCGCCGTCGGTATACAGCAGCACTCCACTCCCGTTGCGGAAACTATGGGAAGCGCAACGGTAAGCGAGCACTTTCCCAGTCCCGAAAGATCGTGTATGGCCGCCATTCTCGGCAGCTTCGGCAGTTTTTCCATGGTGTATCCAACCTTAACTCAAGCATAAAATTCGTTTTGATTTTAGCACAAAAGCTGCCTGTTAGCAATACTGTACAATATCGCAGCATTGTATATATCTTTCAAAAATTTTAACCAAATTTTTATATGTTTTTGTTTATAAAAAGTCCTTTTTACCATATTTTGCATTGAAATATCGGTTACAATATAGTATCATAATCACAATATTAATTAATAGCCGCCGTGCTGCTTCCGTGAACAACGGTTGACTGCTTCCCTGCCCAACGGCAGGGATAATCGATGCCGCATGGATAATTCACCTCGGTGTAGGTATTAGTATGTATCCTTGGGGAAAGGAGGAAAACTTAATAGCATGGTAAAAACGGAAAAGCTCAGCAGGCCTGTGCTTACGGCGCTTTTTGTGCTTGCTGTTTTCCTGATTGCTGTTTTTGCGCTGAGCACCAATGCGAGTGCTGATGAAGTCGAGGCAGCGGCCGAGACCGAAGTGACCGCGGCTCCCGTGGACTACTTCAGCGGGCTCGGTCTGTACAATACCGAGTATCCCGATGCCAACTTCATCAACTTCCTGCTTTGTCTGCACGGCTATGAGAAGCTCCCTGCCGGCGCAACCGTAACCGTTACGGCTTACCTGCCTGTTACGAACACCGTTTTCTGGCGTTCTACCTTTGATAAGCCCTACATGGTTTTTAAGGATGCGATCAATATAGTCGGTCATGGCACCGTGCTCAGGCTCCCCGGCGCCTGCACTCTCAAGATTGAGGTCAACGGAGCAAACATCAAGGGATGGGAGCTCATTTACGGCAACACCGTTGAGGAGGCCATCATCTGGCATCCGAGCAGCGGTTTCACCGGAATAGCCGCAGACTATGTCCCCGGTAATGCTACATACATGTTTATGAGCAACGTCGGTGGTCATGTCGTTCATCTGAACATCGACAGCGCAGGCAGTGACGATCCGAGCGGTCCTGATGATCCGAGCGGTCCCGACGATCCGAGCGGCCCCGATGATCCGAGCGGTCCCGACGATCCAAGCGGTCCCGACGATCCGAGCGGTCCCGACGATCCGAGCGGTCCCGACGATCCGAGCAAGCCCGATGATCCGAGCAAGCCCGACGATCCGAGCGGTCCCGACGGTCCGAGCAAGCCGGACGATCCGAATACACCGGATAATCCGAACAAGCCGGACGATCCGAATACACCGGATAATCCGAACAAGCCGAACAAGCCGAATACACCGGATAATCCGAACAATCCGAACAATCCGAACACACCGGATAATCCGAACACACCGGATAATCCGAACAATCCGAACAATCCGAGCAATCCGAATACACCGGACAAGCCGACAGAGCCCAAGACTCCGTCTGCGACCGGCGACACAAGAAGCGTTGTCCTGATGTCTGCGATAGCGGTCATCAGTCTGGCAGTGCTTGCAGGTACTTATCGCAAGAAAAGGCCAAACTGATCATATGTGGGCGATTAGTTGACTTATTGCAATAGTGCATATAAAATAGGAACGGCAAAAGCCGCTCCTATTTTTATTTTCCCGAGGAACACGGAATGAACGATAAAATGCGAAAAATCATCCGTCTGATAGCTTTGATAGCGCTCATTGTCTCGGCAGGCGTTCTCATATTCTATGCGGTCGACGATCTGCGCAGCAAAAACACCGGCGATAAGCTGAAGGATCTTAAGGGCGCTCAAGCGACCTCTGCCCTGCCCGATATTCTGCCTGAGTACAAGGCGCTGTATGCGGAAAACCCCGACACTATCGGCTGGCTGAGGATAGACGGAACGGGTATAGATAACGTCGTAATGTACGCGCCCGACGAGATCGACAAATATCTGCACACGGACTTTTACGGCAAGTACTCCTACCGCGGCTGCCTGTTCGTTGACGAGTACTGCGATATACTCTCGTCCGACAATCTGATAATCTACGGGCACAACATGAAGGACTACTCAATGTTCGGCTCGCTCATGTACTATGTCAGCGAGGACTTTTACAGGCAGCACAAGCTCATAAGCTTTGACACGATATATGAAAAGCAGACCTATGAGATCGTCGCGGCGATAAAGACCGAGCTTGTGCCCGAGGGCAGCGACGGCTTTAAATACTATGAATACACCGGCAGCGGCGATGAGGCCTCGTTTAGCGAATACGTTAAATTCATCGAGGAAAACAAGCTCTATGACACAGACGCCGAGCTTTCGCCGGGCGATAAGATACTCACTCTTTCAACCTGCGCATATCACTCCGAGGACGGCCGCTTCATCGTAGTCGCAAGAAAGATATAAAAAAACCTTCATGCTTTTGCATGAAGGTTTTTTTGGTGACCCGTACGGGAATCGAACCCATGTTACCGCCGTGAAAGGGCGGTGTCTTAACCGCTTGACCAACGGGCCTAAATTAAGGCGCAGGTAAAAATATCTGCGCCTTTTTGGTAGCGGCACCTGGATTCGAACCGGGGACACTGCGGGTATGAACCGCATGCTCTAGCCAACTGAGCTATGCCGCCATTTCTCAAATGAGCAATTGGAATTATACAAGACACAGCTCGGATTGTCAACATATTTTTTTATTTTTCTTCAGATTTCATATCGGGAGATAGACCGTCGGGTCAACGCTCGCTCCGTCGCGGCTCATGGCAAAGTGCATGTGACTGCCCTGCCCTATCTCGCACAGCGCCGTTTTGCCGACAGAGCCTATGACGTCTCCGCTCTTGACCTTGTCTCCGGCTGCAACGGTCGGCGTTTCGGCAAGGTTTGAGTAGGTCGTCTTGATGCCGCTGCCGTGGTCGATAACAACCGTCGTGCCGTACAGATCGTCCTGCGTTACGCTTATTACCTCTCCGTCGCCCGCAGCGACGACAACCTCTCCCTGCTGCGCCAGGATATCCACGCCGTCATGCGTGCGCCAGTCGGCCATCGTAACGTCGTAGCTGAGCGCCTCCACGCTGTAGCCGCGCTCTATCTCGCCCGACACCGGCCAGCGCCACGCCGTCTGCTCGGGCCACACATCGTCCTGAGTGAGCGTTCCCGCGGACACAACGTCCTCCTCGTTCGGAGCGTCCACCGGCTTCGGAGCCTCGGTGCTTACCGGCGGCTGCGCGCTCGGCTCGGGGCTGCGCGTCTGCTGCGCGGCGCTCATGCCGGGGTTTAAGCCGTCCGCCGGAGTATCCGCCTCCTTTGCGAGACTGTAGGCCGATATTCCTATCACGATCACACATAGCGCAAGGACTATGTAGAAGCCCTTGCCGGCAAAAAACTTATCCAGTCTGCCGCTTTTTTCGTTCTGCATAGATAAACCCTCCTTTATCTACGCCTATTGTTGACCGTTTTATAAGGGAATATACAAAAGACGATATGTATTGTATATTATCCATAAATGCACATTGCTGATTTTGTGAATAATTTCAAATCTCGGATAATTTGAAAATAGCTGTTTCAAATCAGGTCTTTGTATTGTACAATAAATTAAAAGACTGTAATTAAAATAATTTTTTCGAAAATATTTGTCCCCTTTTTCCGAAATTCACTGTCTATATATAATGAGGGGATAAGAAAACGCTTACCATGCCGTATAGCTGTGTAAAATTTCAAGGAGGTACTCATGAAAAATTTAAAGGCCATGTCTCTGCTGCTTGCATTACTCATGCTTTTTTCGCTGTGCGCCTGCGGAAACGACAAAACGTCAGCTTCGGTGCATCCGAGCATTGCGCCTCCCGTGACTGACGCTCATGCAGATCTGTCTTTGCCCGCCGAAATCAGAGTGGAGGATGCAGGTGAAACGGCATCGCTGTACGAGCTCACGATAGATGATGAAGCCGCCGTTAAGCAAATTGAAGGCTGCTTTGGGATAGAGCTGTCCAAAGCGTCAAGGTCAAATGATGAGCTGGGAGTCACTTATACCACGGATGATTATATAGTCGATATAGAAAGCGACAACGGGTACTGGTCAGTCATAAGCCGCAGCAGTCCTTCCGCGAAATCCGGGGCATCTATGAGCGATGCTGAAGCGCTGAAAATCGCAAAAGCGTTTGTAGAAGAAAACAGCCTTTGGCCGGAGGAAATAGAGAACGCAAAGGTTGTAGATCAATACGGAACAAATGAGGATAATGTATACGGCGTCGACATGAAGAGCGTATTCTTCTATCCGCAGGTTGACGGTAAAATTGTTCTGGGAAGATACCGGATCAACATCAACATAAATCTCGACGGAAGCATACAGTCAGTTCACTGCCTTGTAAGCCGGACAGGCAGCAGTACAACCGCAAAGCTCAAAAGCAGCGCCGATATTTCAGCCGACTTGCAGGCAGAAAACTATTCCGCAAGCTTTACCTCCGACCTCACAAACGCAAAGATCACGGACTGCACGCTCTGCTACTACGCCGACAGCGTTAAGCACGACGGCAAGACCTACCTCTTCCCCGTTTACGTCATGAACGGCGAGGGCACGAACGCAGGCGGCGAGAAGGAGACATTTGAAATAATAATCGACGCACTTAAATAAGCATACACAACAAAAAAGGTCAGGATTTTATCCTGACCTTTTTGCTTATTAATCACTTTTTGCAGTCGCGGCAGTCCTTGCAGTCTTTCGAGCAGCCGGAGCATTTGCCGCCGCAGCAGCCTCTGCCCTTTTTCATACTGCGCAGGGCGAGGACGAGCCATATGACAAGAACGGCAATTATGATAAATTCCATATCAGAAAATCACCCCTATAAGCGTGTACACGCAGAAGGCCGCCAGCCACGCCACGCAGCACTGCGAGGCCATGACGAGCACGGTTTTTACTCCGCTGCCGAGCTCGCGCCTGAGCGCCGCAAGAGCGGCCACGCAGGGCGTATACAGCAGGCAGAACACGAGGAAGCTCACCGCCGAGGGCAGCGTGAAAAGCGAACCCAGCGCCGCGCTGCTTAGATTTGCGCCGACGCCCATGAGAACGCCGAGAGTGCTTATTACGGCCTCCTTGGCCATAAGGCCGGTTACGAGCGCCGTTGCAACGCGCCAGTCTCCGAAGCCGAGCGGCGCAAAAATCGGGGCGAGCCATGTGCCGATGATGGCAAGCAGACTGTCGCCGCTCCCCTGCCCGACGACGTTGAGGCGAACGTCGAAGTTCTGCAAAAACCATATGACGATGGTAGCAGCAAAAATAACGGTGAACGCACGGCGTATAAAATCCCATGCCTTCTCCCACATGAGCAGCAGCACCGTTTTCAGCGACGGCATACGGTAATTCGGAAGCTCCATGACGAAGGGCACGGGCTTTCCCGTGAATGCCGTTTTGCTAAGTATTTTTGCCGCTATTATTCCCATGAGCATTCCGAAAACATACAGGCAGATCATGACGAGGCCGCCGTTATTCGGGAAAAACGCCGCAGTGAACACAGCGTAGATCGGTATCTTCGCAGAGCAGCTCATAAACGGGATGAGCAGCATAGTCATTTTGCGGTCGCGCTCGGATGAGAGCGTGCGCGTTGACATGATGGCCGGCACAGAGCAGCCGAAGCCTATGAGCATCGGCACAAAGCTGCGGCCGGACAGCCCGATGCGGCGCAATAGCTTATCCATGACAAACGCGACACGCGACATATAGCCCGTATCCTCCAGAATGGCAAGGAAGAAAAACAGCACGACGATTATCGGCAGAAAGCTCAGCATACTGCCTACGCCGGCAAAAACGCCGTCAATGACAAGGCTGTGCACGACAGGGTTCAGGCCGTAGGCCGTCAGCGCATTGTCTGTAAGCTGCGTCACGCCGGCGATGCCCAGCGCGAGAAGATCCGACAGCCACTTACCCAAAACGCTGAACGTCATCCAGAATATGAAGCCCATGATGGCTATAAAGGTAGGGATAGCGAGGTATTTGTTCGTGAGCACCTTGTCTATCCTGACGCTGCGCAGCATCTCCTTGCTCTCCTGTGCCTTTATGACGCACTCGGAGCACACGGCCTCTATAAAGCGGTATCGCATCTCGGCCAGAGCCGCGTTGCGGTCAAGCCCGCCCTCGGTTTCCATCTCGAGCACGGCGTGGCCTATAAGCTCAAGCTCATTTTCACTGAGCTTGAGCGCGGAGATTATCTCGTCATCCTCCTCAATAACGCGAGTCGCGGCAAAGCGCGAGGGTACACCGATCTTATCGGCATGATCCTCAACAACGTGGCTGACGGTATGTATGCAGCGGTGCACAGGGCCGGCCGAGCAGAAGTCTATCCGGCGCGGCTTGCGTGCGTTTTCGGCAGTCTCGGCAACGACGCGCATAAGCTCGTCAACGCCGTCGTTCTTCGCCGCCGCTATCGGCACAACGGGTATGCCAAGTCTGTCGGACAGCTTTTGTATATCAACGCTTCCATGATTGCCTAAAAGCTCATCCATCATGTTCAGTGCAAGTACCATTGGCTTGCCCATCTCGATGAGCTGGAGCGTTAGATACAGATTGCGCTCTATATTCGTCGCGTCTACTATATTGATTATCGCATCCGGCTTGCGGTCGATTATGAAATTTCGCGTTACCTTTTCCTCGCCGGAATACGGACGGATGGAGTATATGCCCGGCAGATCTACAAGCTCATAGCCCTTCCAGCCGATGACCTGACCTATCTTGTGCTCTATCGTGACACCCGGAAAATTGCCGACGTGCTGATTTGAGCCGGTGAGCTGATTAAAAAGTGTTGTTTTACCGCAGTTCTGATTTCCCACAAGAGCAAGAAGCATGACTATATCTCCTCCTTGGGGCGAACCTCTATGCATGCAGCATCTTCCTTGCGAAGGGTCATCGTATAGCCTCTGAGATAAAGCTCCATCGGGTCGCCGAGCGGTGCGATCTTGCGCACCGTAACCTCTGTGTGCGGTATGAGACCCATATCGAGCAGGTGACAGCGCAGGTCGCCCTCACCTCCGACTGTTAAAATTATTGCGGGTTTGCCAATCGGCAGCTTATCAAGTGTCATAAAAACCTCCACGGTGCGGCTAATATGTTAGGTTCGCCTAACTTATGTTAGTTTACGCTAACGCAGTGGTTTTGTCAATAAAAAGGCATTCGGCTTTTTATTATCCTCCTATTTTACGCTGTACAATATAAAATTAAAACCTCCGGCTGAGCCGGAGGTTTTAATTGTTGTCATTATTTGTCATGTGCCGAGATATGCGGCCTTGATCTGCTCGTTTGCAAGCAGCTCCGCGCCGGATCCGGACATCGTGAGTCTGCCGGTCTCAAGAACATAGCCGATATGCGCCGTCTTGAGCGCCATGTTCGCGTTCTGCTCTATCAGCAGGACGGTAACGCCGCGTTTGTTTATCTCCTTAATGATGTCAAAGATTCCTCGCACGATGATAGGCGCAAGACCGAGGGACGGCTCGTCCATCATGATGACCTTGGGGCGGCTCATGAGCGCTCTGCCGACTGCGAGCATCTGCTGCTCTCCGCCGGAGAGGGTGCCTCCCTCCTGCCATGAGCGCTCCTTGAGTCTCGGGAACAGGTCGTACACCCAGTTGAGATCATCGGTCAGATCATCATTGCGCAGGTACGCGCCGATCTTGAGGTTCTCGACAACCGTGAGGTCCGGGAATATCTTACGCCCCTCAGGGACGAGGGTTATGCCCTTGGTGACGATAGACGTCGGGTCAAGGCCCGTTATGCTCTCGCCATTAAACTCTATTGAGCCGCCGGAGGGCTTTACAAGTCCCGCTATTGCACGCAGAGTCGAGCTCTTGCCCGCTCCGTTCGCGCCGATAAGGGTGACGATCTGCCCTTCGGGAACGTCAAAGCTTATGCCCTTGACGGCCTCAATGCCGCCGTAATTGACCTTGAGGTCATTGATTTTCAGTATTGCATCACTCATCTTCAACAACCCCCAAATATGCGTCAATGACTCGCTGATTATTTTGAACCTCCTTGGGCGTGCCCTGAGCTATCTCGGAGCCGAAGTCGATGACATAGATATAATCGGATATCTGCATGACAAGCTCCATGTGATGCTCGATAAGGAACACCGTCAGGTGGTGCTTTTCGCGTATCTCGCGGATAAACTGAGCAAGCTCAAGCGTCTCCTGCGGGTTCATGCCTGCGGCAGGCTCGTCGAGAAGCAGAAGCTTCGGGTCGGCTGCAAGTGCGCGCGCTATCTCAAGGCGGCGCTGAAGACCGTAGGGCAGGCTCGTTGCTATCTCATCCTTGTATTTATCAAGGCCCTGCTCGCGCAGAAGCTCCATCGTCTCCTCGCGCATGCGTTTCTCCTCCTTCGCGTTTCCGCGGAAGGTGGCGGAGAAGACATTCTGCTTTGCGTGCATATGCTTTGCGATAAGGACGTTTTCAAAAACGGTCATGCTCTTCCAAAGTCTTATGTTCTGGAAGGTACGCGCAATGCCCTGACGGGTTATCTTATCCGGCGTGTTGGCAACGACCTTACCGAGGTACATATCGCCGTTTTCACCCTTGTAGTTTTTCTTCATCTTGCCCTGCGGATGATTGCGCACAATGGGCTTGCCCATGAACTCAACAAGACCGTTCGTCGGCTCATAAACGCCGGTGATGCAGTTAAAAGCTGTTGTTTTGCCGGCACCGTTGGGGCCGATGAGGGCGACTATCTTGCCCTCGGGGATATCGAGCGAGAGGTTGTTGACGGCAACGACGCCGCCGAACTGCATCGTAACGTTTTCAACATGGAGAACATTATCGCTCATTACGCGGCACCTCCCTCTTGAGCTTTTTCGGACTTTGCGGCTTTTTTGGCTTTTATTTTTCTGATAAGTCCGGCAAAGGACAGCTCCTTATTGCCCATGATGCCCTGTGAGAAGAACAGGACGATTATCATGATAACAACGGAGAATACGACCTTGCGGAAGCCGTCGCGGAAGAAGCTGACCTCAATATTGCCGAAGGGCAGCATGCCGGAGTCAAGGAAGCGGAGCCACCACTCGGAGCAGGCAATATACAGGAAAGCCGCAATACAGCTGCCGGAGACCGAGCCGATGCCGCCGATAACGACTATAAGCAGCAGCTCGTAGGTCATTGCGGACATAAAGGCCGAGGCCTGGACAGTCGCCTGGAACATCGCAAGAAGCGCACCGCCGACGCCGGCAAAGAAGCTGGAGATGACAAACGACAGCATCTTGTGCTTAAACAGATTGATGCCCATCGCCTCAGCCGCGACCTCATCGTCACGGATGGCCTTGAACGCACGGCCGTAGGATGAGTTGATAAGCAGGACGATGATAATAATGCATATCATCGCTATCAGGAACGGGAACACGGTGTTGAGCTTAAACACTTGAGCGCCGAGCTGTATCTTCATATCACTGAAGATCGTGTAGTCGCGCAGGAGGTTCGAGCCGTTTGTTATCCTGCCCAGTCCGTTCCACTGGAAAAATGCGCGGATAATTTCCGCAAAGCCGAGCGTCGCGATGGCGAGATAGTCGCTCTTGAGGCGCAGCACGGGGATACCGATGAGCGCAGCGAATATCGCGGCCGCAACGCCTGCTATAATGATGCATATGATCGCGCCGAGGAAGCTGCCGAGGTTAACGCCGATCGCGTTGCCGAGCATCTCCGGTATCGAAAACTGAAGCGCACCGCCGTCAAAATACTGATAAACGGCGGCATGCCGTGCAGCAGGGATGGAGAATATCGAGTATGCATATGCGCCGATGAGCATAAAGCCCGCCTGACCGAGCGAGAACAGTCCCGTAAAGCCGTTGAGCAGGTTCATCGACACGCACACCAGCGAGTATATCGCGCCCTTCTTGAGCACAGGAAGGAGCATCAGCGTAAATTTTGAGGGCTTGATAAAGTTATCAAGCGCAAACAGCACAGCATACAGAATAACAAGAGCTACTATTGTCAGCCACATGCCCTGGCGCTTTGCGACTTCGTCCGGAGTTCTGAGGACCTTTTTGTTCATTGTTTCGTTCATAGCCCTCACCTCACACCTTATCCGTAGCCTTCTCGCCGAAGATGCCGGTGGGCTTGACGAGGAGGATTATTATCAGCAGCACAAACGTGAACGCATCGGAGAACACGGTCCAGCTCTGGCCGAACGCTCTTATAATATTTTCGCAAATACCGATTATAAACGCGCCGATGACCGCACCGGGGATAGACCCGATGCCGCCGAAAACAGCCGCAACGAAGGCCTTCAGGCCGGGCATTGCGCCGGAGGTCGGAACAACAGTCGTGTAGTTCGAGAAATAAAGCAGCGATCCGATGGCCGCGAGAAAACAGCCGATAACAAAGGTAAAGGATATGACCGAATTGATTTTTATGCCCATGAGCTGGCTCGTTTCAAAATCCTTTGCGACAGCGCGCATGGCCATGCCTATCTTTGTATGGTTTATAAGGAATACGAGCGCCAAAACAAGCACGAGCGTAAGTATCGGCGTAATGAGCGTTACCATCTTGGTCGTTGCACCCCAGATCGTTATCTGCTTGGACAGAAACGGAATGGCAGGGTAAGAGCGCGGCAGACCGCCGGTGAAGTACAGCGCGCAGTTTTGCAGAAGATACGATACGCCGATAGCGGAGATCATTACCGACATACGCGGCGAGGATCTCAGCGGCTTATACGCAACGCGCTCTATCGCGACGCCAAGCACGACAGTAAGAACGATAACAAGAATTATCGACAGCCACATCGGTAGGCCGCCGGCTATGGCATAGACCATAATAAGACCCGCTACCATAAACACATCGCCGTGAGCAAAGTTAATAAGTCTGAGTATGCCGTAAACCATCGTGTAGCCGATGGCTATAAGGGCATACTGACCGCCCACGGATATGCCAGATAGCAGATAACGGAAATTTTCATGTAAAAATTCGATCATCTGAGGACCATCCTATCTCTCTTTCGGAACGCATAAATATGCTCTGCATTTCTGTGTACGGAGCATATTTATGCGCTCCTGCCTTGATTTGCGAGGAATTCAGTGCCGCTTAATAAAACGGCATATGGTGGGGATGCCGCCGGCATCCCCACCACAGTGTCATTTTACAGGTTTCGTATTAAGCTGTGCCTGTAGCATTGCGGCATTATGCCTCAGCTTTCTGGACTGCGACGAACTCCCACTCGCCGGTCTCGCTGTTGGACTTCTTGATAACAGCGGAATCACGGATAGCGTCGCCGATCTCGTTGAATGCGATGGAGCCGGAGATGCCTGTGTAGGTAACATTGGGCAGAGCTGCCATTACAGCTGCCGCATCGGTGGAGCCTGCGGCCTTGAGAGCCTCGATCGCTACCATGTATGCATCGTAACCCATGACAGTAACTGCTGCGAGCATGTCGTTGCCGCCGTTATTCTCAAGGTTCTTTGCGTCGCCGTTGATCCATTCCTTGATGCCTTTTTCAAAGTCGGGGTTTGCACCCTCCTGATAGAAGGTGGAGACATAGACCTGAACGTCCTTGCCCTTGGTCGCGCCGACGATGGTGTTGTTATCCCATGTATCGGAGCCGAGGAGAGGAATATCGATGCCCTGTGCGGCAGACTGCTCAACGATGAGCTGTGCGTACTGGATCGAGCAGGGAGCGAAGATAGCCTGAGCGCCTGCCTTCTTGGCGTTGTTCAGGTAAGATGTGAAGTCGGAGTTATCCTTGGGGAAGGACTCGGTGATGACCTTGATGCCGAGCTTCTCTGCCGCCTCCTTGCAGTAGTTGATGAGGCCCTGGTCATAGTCGTTGCCGAGCTCGCCCAGGCAGTAGATGGTATCGGCCTTCAGCTGCTCCTTTGCAAAGTTTGCGTGAACGGTGCCCTGGAACGGGTCAAGGAAGCAGATACGGAAGTAGTGGCTGTTGCCCTCGGTGACCTGAGGGTTGGTACAGGTAACGCCCAGTGCGGGGATACCGGCCTCTTTAAAGGTATTGGAACCGGCGATCGCAACGTTGGAGCCGTAAGTACCGAGAACGATAGATACGCCCTGCGCAACGAGCTGGGAGGCAGCGGATGCAGCCTTATCGGTGGTAGACTCGTTATCAGCTATGACGAGCTCGACCTTATAGGTCTCGCCGCCGATCTCAACGGTGGGATTCTGAGCATTTGCATACTGCATGCCGAGAACCTCCTGCTTGCCGCCTGCGCCGTTCTGACCGGTTATGGGCTCAAAGACGCCGATCTTGACGACCTTCTCGCCGCTGCTGTCGCCGCCGTCGCCGCATGCGCACAGCGAAAATACCATGAGCATCGCAAGAACAAGTGCTAAAAACTTCTTCATTGGGTTTTCCTCCTAAATAAATCTCAACTTTCAACTTTCTCCGTGTCCGCGCAAGGCGAACATTTGTCTTTATGTTGATAGTTGGCATTATAAACTACGAAAAAGCAAATTGCAACTGTTTTTTGAATATTTTATTAATATAATTCTGACAATGTTTTGAATATGGAATAAAGCTTACATTATTTTCGGGCTCGTTCGCCAGTCCGCGCCGCCCTTTCGTTCTCCGCGTGCGGCATAGCCGAGGACATACAGATCGTGTGCGGCACTGCCAAGTTCAAAGATCCCGCGGCACTCATCCCCGCAGCTTTTTACCTCAGCGGGCTTTGTTATTACCGGTATGCGCGACTTTTCGCCCATATCGCGCAGCAGCGAGCAGCCGCGTGAATTTGCCGCCAGAACGCGGGCATAGGGAGGCGTCTCGGCCGACATCTGTGCGCTTATGCCGAGGGCGGCGCACATTATAATACGGCGTATGCGGCTGAGGGCATAGCGCTTGCTCTTTCCCGCGGCCAGTATCGCGTCGAGGCTGCACTCCTCCTTCGCCGCCCGGGCTATGCGGTTGTGCAGTCCCTCCCCGGTGTCGGGAAGTGCGGCATAAGCCTTGTCCGGCAGCATGCGCAGGCGGGATATTATTGCGCTCTCCAGGCTTTCGGGGGTCACCGGGCCGCGGCCGAGCTTTTCCTCACGCCGATAGACGGCGCAGGCGCTCTCCGGCAGCTCTGAAGCGATATCCTTGCCGCCTGATATCATGCGGCGTATCTCCGCCGCCGACTTATAGCCCTCGCCGGAGAGCTCATCATGCCCCGAGCCGAAGCGCTGTATAGTCACAGGCTTCAGGTTGAGTCCGAGATTGTATATCGCTTTAATGTATTCGACGGCAAGAATATTGTTCGGCGTTTCGAGCTGGCAGGACATTTCGCCCAGGCGCTTTGCCACGGCTCTCTGCCGTGCGGCGGCAAAGGCTATGCCCTCATCCGATGCAAGCTCTGCGCGTATATCCGCGCCGATGAGCGGATCGATGAGTGTTTCCGCTATCGTTTCGAGAACCTCGACCTCGCCGCACTCGCTGCCGAAGCTCAGATGCGTGACAACGCCCGTTGCGCCGAGCATACCCACTGCGCCGCGTGCAAAGCCCTCCGCCGAGGACAGTACCCACGGCAGCGGAAGCTCCAGCACGAGATCGACGCCGCTGCGCACCGCCGCCTCGGCACGCGCAAATTTTGAATACACGGCCGCTTCGCCGCGTTGAATGAAATCTCCCGACATCGCGCACACCACGGGGCAGTCCTCTCCCATGAGCTTTTTCGTCTCCGTAATATGGTGCATATGCCCATAATGGAAGGGATTATACTCTCCTACTATGCCTATTACGCTCAAATCATTCATTCCCTTCAAAAATTACTTGATTTTTGTGCAAAATGTATTAAAATAAACTCGGTATGTATTAATGATACAATTATTTTGTGATTTTTACAATAAGAAAGGAATATCGGAATGAAAATTCTTGTTATCAATGCAGGCAGCTCTTCACTGAAGTATCAGCTCATAGACATGGAGACAGAGTCTGTCATGGCTAAAGGTCTTTGCGAGCGCATCGGCATCGACGGCCACCTCAAGCACAGCCCACTGGTCGGCGGCAAGCCCGTATTTGACGAGGATCTCGCAATGCCCACTCATGCTGAGGCAATAGCGGCTGTTATCGACAAGCTCACCAGCGCCGAGTACGGCGTTGTCGCCTCCATGAAGGAGATTGACGCTGTCGGTCACCGTGTCGTTCACGGCGGCGAGAAATTCGCCTGCTCGGTCCTCATCGACGACACCGTCATGGAAGCTCTCAAGGAGTGCACGCCCTTCGCTCCCCTGCACAACCCCGCAAACATCATCGGCATCAACGCCTGCCGCGACGTTATGGGTGACGTTCCCATGGTTGCAGTATTTGACACCGCATTTCATCAGACCATGCCCGGCAAGGCTTATATGTATGCCATTCCCTATGAATATTACAAGAATGACGGCATCCGCCGCTACGGCTTCCACGGCACCTCCCACCGCTATGTTTCCGGCCGCTGCGCAGAGCTCATGGGCAAGCCCATCGAAGAGCTCAAGATTATCTCCTGTCACATGGGCAACGGCAGCTCCATCGCCGCTATCGACGGCGGCAAGTGCGTCGACACCTCCATGGGCTTCACTCCCCTGGTCGGTCTCCCCATGGGCACCCGCTGCGGCGATCTGGACGCGGGCGTTATCCAGTTTATCATGAACAAGTACGGCATCAGCATTGACGAGATGCTCAACATACTCAACAAGAAATCCGGCGTTCTTGGCGTTTCCGGCGTTTCCTCCGACTTCCGTGATCTCGATAGCGCCGCGGCCGAGGGCAATGAGCGCGCACAGCTGGCACTGGATATGTTCCATTACTGGGTCGCAAAGGTCGCAGGCTCTTATGCTGCCGCAATGAACGGTGTTGACGCCATCGTATTCACAGCAGGCGTCGGCGAGAATTCCAAGAGCTCCCGCAAGGCCATCGCCGAGTACTTCGGCTATCTGGGCGTCGCCATCGACGACGAGGCAAACTCCAAGCGCGGCGAGGATATCATGATCTCCACCCCCGATTCCAAGGTCAAGGTCTTCGTTATTCCCACCAATGAAGAGCTCGTCATTGCACGCGATACCCGCGACATAGTCGGCTAAGCCGAAAAACACGCTGCCGTCCCTGCAAACGCAGAGGCGGCAGTTTTTTGTGCGCTGTTGTTATAATAATGGAGCGATGACTCGCAGTATGCGATCAAGAAGCTCGCCGAAAAAGCTCGTGTGGCAATCGGCAAGCTCTATTTTGCGGCATTTTTCGATCGTAGCAAGGTCGTCATTTCTCAGGTCGATTACCGCCGGGCTGTCATAAAAGAGCGTTCCGCATTCAAAGTGCAGATACAGGCTGCGATAGTCCATGTTTATTGTTCCGACGACGCCTAGCTTATCGTCGGAAACATAGCTTTTTGCGTGTATAAAGCCGGGCGTATACTCATATATTTTCACGCCTGCTCGGATAAGAGATGCATAGTACGATCTCGTCAGACGGTAGACCATCTTTTTATCGGGTATTCCCGGGGTAATAAGGCGCACGTCAACACCGCGCTTTGCCGCGAGGCACAGCGCGTTTTGCAGGCTGCTGTCAACGGCGAGATAAGGCGTTGTTATATAAACATAGCTGCTTGCACTGTAGAGGATATCGGTATAGACATTTTCGCTCGTATTCTCATCGTCGAGCGGACTGTCGGAAAAGCTGAGGATATAGCCGTCGTCTTCGCCGCCGCTCTCTTCATACTTTTCGGGCACATAGTCATGATAAGTCCCCTCTTTTTCCTCAAAGGCGTTCCACATTTCAAGGAACATAAGCGTGAGGTTTTCAACTCCCGGACCCTTGAACATAAGGCCGGTGTCCTTCCAGTGACCGAAGCGTTCTTTTTGATTTATATACTCATCGCTTATATTTATGCCGCCTATAAAGCCTACCTTCCCGTCGATGACGGTTATCTTTCGGTGGTCGCGGTTATTCATAACGATGCTGACGACGGGCACGAACTTGTTAAACGCCATGGCCTTGATGCCGTAGCTGCGCAGTGTCTGATAGTAGTTTGACGGCAGATAGTCCGCGCAGCCTACATCATCGTATATTACACGAACATCGACGCCCTGCTCCACCTTGCGGCGCAGAATATCCAGCACCGAATCCCACATCTGCCCCGAGTTTATTATGAAATATTCGAGGAAAATAAAGCTTTCCGCCTTTTCAAGCTCCGGCAGAAGGCTTGCATACATATCCTCGCCGACCGGAAAATAAGTCGTTTTCGTATCGCGGCATGCCCTGTATCCGCTGTAGGACTCAAGATAGCGGAACAGACCGCGTGCCTCGTCATCGTCGATATCATCGGCGACCGACGGGCGCAGGGCATAATACCTCTCAGTGTCCTCAAGCTGAACATTCAGCTCATCGCGCACAAATTTTGTCGGCCGCTTATTCCCGAACAGGACGTACATAAGGCCGCCGAACAGAGGCAAAAGTGCGATAAACAGCACCCAACTGACCTTATACGACGGATCCATATCGTTTTTTATGACGTGCAGAATGGCGATAAGGCTGAGTATGCGCAGGATATAGTTCAGGGCCGGAAGCGCATCGCCCAGACGCAGAACGAGCGCCGCTATCCATACAAGCTGCGCCAAAATCAGCACTGCCGTTATCGCGGTTCGTGAAAGCAGTTTTTTCAGCAATCGGATACCCCCATTTCTCGTTATTTCTCTGTTTATTATATTATCTCATGTTCGTCCCGGTTTTGCAATATCCGCATGAAATTAAGAAGCCGGGCGTCCAAAGCGCCTCGCAAAAAATCATTGACATTCGGTGTCTGTCGTGATATGCTATTTCAGCCGCATTGAATGGGTCGGAAGTCCGGCTTTTGTCCGGCACCCATGAGAGCGAGACCTGAAGAAAGGATTGTTAGTTTATGAAGCATGCTATCATCATGACCGGCGGTAAGCAGTACCGCGTGGCAGAGGGCGACGTTATCTTCGTTGAGAAGCTTGACGTTGAGGCCGGCGAGACCGTTAAGTTTGACAAGGTTCTCGCAGTTATCGACGGCGACAGCACCGTCTTCGGCGCTCCTGTTATCGACGGCGCTACCGTTTCCGCAAATGTCGTCAAGAACGGCAAGGGCAAAAAGGTCCGCGTATACAAGATGAAGCCCAAAAAGGGTTATCGCAGAACGCAGGGTCACAGACAGCCTTATACCAAGGTTCAGATCGAAACCATCAACGCATAATTTTCCCCGCTACTACTGATAATGGAGGTGTAACCTTAATGGCACATAAAAAAGGTATGGGTTCTACCAAGAACGGCCGCGACAGTGAGTCTAAGCGTCTTGGTGTCAAAAGAGCAGACGGTCAGTTCGTCCTGGCCGGAAATATCCTCGTCAGACAGCGCGGAACTAAGATCCATCCCGGCACCAACGTTGGTAAGGGTAAGGACGACACCCTGTTCGCTCTCGTAGACGGCAAGGTAAGGTTCGAGCGCAAGGATAAGGATCGCAAGCAGGTTTCTGTTTACGAAGAGATCGCTCAGTAAATTAACATGACGATGCCGGACGAAGCTTTCGTCCGGCATTTATTATAGGGTTCTGTCATGCAGACAGCTCTGCGGATTTTGACGGTTCTTTTGAGCCGGAAATGCTCTTGAATTGCCTGCATGACAGAACCAAGGTAAAAACAAATATTATAGTGAGGTGAAATATGGCTGCCTCTTTTGTTGACAAGGCACGGATAACGATAAAGGCCGGAAACGGCGGCAACGGAGCCGTCGCGTTCCACCGCGAGAAATACGTCGCGGCAGGCGGTCCCGACGGCGGCGACGGCGGCAAGGGCGGAGATATCGTTTTCGTTGTCGATGACAATATGTCCACGCTGATGGACTTCAGATACAAACGTAAATACGTCGCCGGAACGGGCGCGGACGGTCAGGGCAAGCGCTGCTCGGGCAAGGACGGCGAGAGCCTTTATATCCGCGTTCCCCGCGGCACGCTCGTGCGCGACACCGAGACCGGCGGCATAATGCACGACATGTCCGACGGCAAGCCCTTCATCGCCGCACGCGGCGGCAAGGGCGGCTGGGGCAACAAGCATTTTGCCACGCCCACAAGGCAGGTCCCGCGTTTTGCAAAGCCCGGTCTTCCTGGCGAGGCTCACGATATCACGCTCGAGCTCAAGCTTTTGGCCGACGTCGGCCTGGTCGGTTTTCCAAACGTGGGCAAGTCCACCCTGCTGTCGGTCGTTAGCAAGGCGCATCCGAAGATCGCAAACTACCATTTCACGACGCTGTTCCCCAATCTCGGCGTCGTATACGTCGATGAGGGTCGCTCCTTCGTCATGGCCGACATCCCCGGCATAATCGAGGGCGCGTCAGAGGGTGCGGGTCTCGGCCACGATTTTCTGCGGCATATCGATCGCTGTCGATTGCTTATACATCTCGTTGACGTTTCCGGCTCCGAGGGGCGCGACCCGGTCGAGGATTTCGACGCCATTAACGCCGAGCTCAGAGAGTATTCCGTCGAGCTATCAGAGCGAAAGCAGATAGTCGCGGCGAACAAATGCGACCTGTGCGGCGGCGACCGTGAGAATATCGAGCGGCTCAAGGCTCATGTCGAGGCTCTCGGCTACGAGTTTTTCGAGATGAGTGCCGCAACGCATCAGGGAACGCACGAGCTCGTTAAAATGGCGGCCGAAAGGCTGAGCGAGCTGCCGCCGGTCATTCACTTTGAGGCCGACTATGTTCCGCCCGAGCCCGTCATCGATACGTCCGAGGAGCTCACCATTGAGAAATATGACGATATTTGGGTCGTTGAGGGTGGCTGGCTTCAAAGGCTTATGTCCTCCGTCAACTTCTCGGACAACGAGAGCGTTATGTACTTTGACCGCGTTCTTCGCGATAACGGCGTTTATAAGCGTATGGAGGAGATGGGCATTCGCGACGGCGACACCGTCAGCATATACAATCTTGAGTTTGAATATCGTGATTAATATCCTGTATTAAATATATTGTAGAAACGAAAAACGATGCCCGAAAAACAGGCATCGTTTTCTTTCTCTCTTGACAAAGATTACTTCAGGCCGTTCTCGTATGCCTGGATCATCTTCTTGACCATCTGGCCGCCGACGGAGCCGGCCTGACGAGCAGTGATGTCGCCGTTATAGCCGTTCTTCAGGTTTACGCCGACCTCGTTGGCAGCTTCCATCTTAAACTTCTCCATTGCCTCGCGTGCAGCGGGAACAACAAGATGATTGCTGGAATTGTTAGTCATAGTTTTTACATCTCCTTTTCTGTATTGGGTACGGTTTCTTGACCCGCTACTTATCATTACCTCAACGGGCCGCTATATTCGTGCCGAAGGCATGAAATTACTGCTAAATCTTCAATATACACAAGATATAGTGTTCTGATTCTTGCCGACCACAATCATGCAAAAATTTTATCTATTTATGTGGTTATGTCTACTTGACAATTATTTTAAATACCTGTACAATATCGTTGTATCTAAATCGTTACCGTTTTGTAATCGACATATTCTTGCTGATTTTGATACATCATTATAGCTATACTACTCTTAAGTTTGACAGGAGTATTGCCCGATATGCGTAATGTTTTCAGGATTTTTAAATATGACCTGAGGAACCTGTATAAGAATTTCTTCGCTTTCCTCATCATACTGGCGATCCTTGTTCTGCCAGCCCTGTATGCATGGTTCAACATCTATGCGTTTTGGGATCCGTACGGCAAAACCAGGGACGTTTCCATTGCCGTCGTTTCCAACGATAAGGACTATATGGATTCCGAGGGCAACATTGTCAATATGGGCAAGGCTCTGATTGACGAGATTAAGGACGACGAAAACTTTGGCTTTGTTTTCCTCAATGATGCCGACAAGGCCGTAAAGGATCTCTATGCGGGAAAGTACTACGCCGCAATTATCATCGAGCCCGACTTTACATATAATATGTACAATTTCCTGAACACGGATATGTACAAGCCGACGATAAAATTCTATCAGAACGAAAAGACCAATGCCGTCGCCGTCAAGGTCGTAGAGGCGGCCGGTGATAAGGTCAAGAAAATAGTCAACGAAAAGTACATTTCCACCGTTCTGGAAACGCTGTTTGATAAGCTCAACTCCTTCTCATCCGACGTTCAGGGCAATTCCTCGGCCGAGATGCTCAAGAACACGCTCAAGAAGATAAACGACAACCTCATCAGCTACAGCGGGACTATCGATCAGTTCATCTCCGCGAACAATACGCTTATCGACACCCTCCAGCGCACGAACAACACCCTCAACTACTCGATCTACCTCATCGGCAACGAGAGAGTAAACATCTCCAAGCAGATCGTGTATATTGAGGACACAAAAAAGGATCTTGCGCTCATAAACGAAGAAGTTAATAATATGCTTATCGAGCTTCAGGACTCCGTCAATGAGGCAATATACAAGCTTGACAGGCTCTATAACGGCGGAACAAGCGATGCCGAGGCCGCGAACAAAGCCCTGGCCGAGCTTGAAAAGCAGTATAAGGAGCTCATCGACTACCTCACACACTCGGGTCTTACCAACACTGAGGTTGAGGATGCGCTCACGGCGCTCAATAAGCTCACCGATAAGATCACCCAGCTTCGTGATAAGCTCGGTCTCAACAGCGGACAGGTTGACGCTCAGCAGACCCGCGTTCTGGCAGCGCACAACAAGGACGCTATAGAGACTGTCAAAACAGATTATGAATCCGTAACCGTTCCCGTGGTATACAAGGCAATAACCGGCTATGATTACGAGGATCTGAACGATGCCTCGCAGACACAGCAGTCGATGGAATCGCTCGTCGGCTTTATGAAGGACGACACCACCGACCGCATAACGAGCATACAGTCGAATCTCTCAAAAGCTCAGAGCACCTCCGATCCTGAGGTCCGCAAGGAGGCTCTTCAGGCCGCTCAAAGCGACACTAAGGTCGTTTCTCAGGAAATAAGCGCGCTCGGCGCAACGGCGGAGGCCGTCGGTACGGCAAGCGGAAGCGACACTTCAAGCGTCTCAGGCTCCATAAACAGCGCCGAGAGCAGCGCAAAGAGCGCTCAGGACATCCTCGACGATATTCTCAGCGGCAACCGCGATATCAACCTTATCCGCGATTTGCAGCTGGTCAGTGATATGCTGGGCACCGTCAGAGTAACCCTCACCGAGACGGTCTACCCCATGCTCGACACTATGCTCAACAACCTGCAGGACAGCCTCGGCGAGGTATCGGCCCTGCTGCTTGATCTCAACGGAATACTCGGCAAGACCACGCCTATCGTAAAGGAGCTCGGCAATACCTTCGGAGCTGTCAACAACGCACTCATTCAGGTCAAGGATCTTCTCACCTCCTACAGCAGCAGGATCGACGACTTTATTGAAATGCTTGACGGTAATCCCGAAAACGGCACGCTGAAAAATGTTTTTGACTTCTTAAACGTAGATCCCGAAAGCATCGGCGCGTTCCTCTCAAGTCCCGTATCTATAGTCTCTAAATCGGTCTACCCCGTTGAGTCCTACGGTGCAGCAATGACCCCGTTTTACACGATGCTCGCAATTTGGGTCGGCTGCGTTATCCTCAACGCGATACTCAAGTGCGACGCGCCCATCCCGGTGCCTGAGGCGACGGAAAAGCAGCGCTTCTTCGGCAGATATCTGCTGTTCTTTGTGCTCAGCCAGTTACAGGCGCTTATAACCATGCTCGGCAATCTTCTTATTCTCGGAGTTGACTGCGTGCATCCCGGTCTGCTCCTGCTGTCGGGCTTTGTCACCTCAATGGCCTGCTCGATGCTGGCATACGCCTTTGCCGTCGCCTTCGGCAACATCGGCAGAGCGCTCATAGTTGTCATACTTATTATTCAGATCGCCGGTTCCGGCGGCTCCTACCCCATTGAGCTGCTGCCGAACTTCTTCCGGCAGGTCTACCTGTTCTTCCCCTTCCCCTATGCGATCAATGCGATGCGCGAGGCTATCGCGGGGCTGTATCAGAATCAGTACCTAATATATCTATTGCAGCTCATGCTGTTCTTTGTCATCGGATTGCTGATAGGCATATTCGCAAAGCGTTCGCTCGGCGGTATCAACAAGTATATGAACGAGCAGCTCGATAAGACGGAAATGATGTAAAAACTACAGGAGCAATCACTATGGATACTCAGTACGAAAAAAAGTATAACGACCTGATGGAGTGCCTCAGGCAGATGCATGAGCACAATGTCAGGCGTACGCGGATGGCTCTGCGGAGTCTGCTGATAGTGCCAACTATCTTCCTCGTGATGCTGTTTTTCACAAACAGCTCAAAAACGATATTCCTCGTTTTATGGATAGTTTCGATGTTCATTATCGCCGCAGTACTCATCGTCATTGAGTATCAGGACTATACGCTCAGGAAAATGATAAGCCGGATCGAGGAAGGCAGCGGCGAAGCACCCGCCATAGCCGAAAGCAGCGAAACCTCTGCCGACAAGCGCGCAGAGGCGATACGTGAAGCAATTCGCAGCCGTGCGCCGGAAAACGATGAAAACTCAGCCTCGGGCTTTAAGTACGATAATTACGAAGAGGCCTCTACAGGCAAGGAAGAATAAACAACACTCTGTGAAGGATGAGCAATGCGATGAACAAATTAAAAGATAAAACTTCAAATGTTCGCTCCGTCATCCGTTCGGACATAAAGCGTCTGAGCAGGAGCGTTGTTGCGATTGTCTGCGTCTTCGGTTTGGCTCTGATCCCCTGTTTATACGCCTGGTTCAACATCATTTCAAACTGGGACCCCTACACCCCCGACTCAACACAGAACCTCAAAATTGCTGTTTCCAGCGAGGACGAGGGCACGACATTCATGGGTATCGATCTCAACATCGGCAATATTATTATCGAAAAGCTCAAGAGCAACAACCAGATAGACTGGCAGTTTGTCGACTCCGAGCAGGCCGTTCAGGACGGGCTGTACAGCGGCGACTACTACGCCGGACTCGTTATCCCGGCAGACTTCAGCTCGGCAATGCTCGGCTTTACCGACGGTGAGTTCGAAACTCCCGAGATAATATACTACGACAACCAGAAGATGAATGCCGTCGCCTCCCGTGTTACCGACCGTGCTCAGGGCATAGTCAAAAACCAAGTCAACAGCATATTCCTCGCCTCCATCGTCGACGAGCTTTCGACCTTCACATCACTGTTCTCCGGCATGGGAAGTGATTCCTCTCTGTCCTTGGATAGCCTCGATGATCAGCTTGAAAACATAAAGACCGATCTGCGCACCTATGTCTCCATAATGGAGTCGATGTCCTCGGTCACACAGTCGGCGCTGAACGTCACCACTATGACCAGCGCTCTGCTCCCGGACGTTGTCAACATGCTCAACAACAGCCGCAAGAGCATCTCCAACATGCAGGATCGCCTTGCGACCAGCAAGGAGGACGTCATCTACTCTGCCGACGCGATAAGAAACAGCTCCGAACAGCTGCGCAACACCATGGAGCGACTCGATGAGGCGACAGGCGGCAACCCTGCCGGCGCGGGAAGCTCGGTCATCGACTGGGACGCACTGTACGGCGAGGGCGGTATAACAGACTACGAGGGCGAAATCCTCGACGATCTGTACTATGATGTCAACAAGCAGCTTCATGAAAGCGTTATCCGCTTCGACGATATACTCCAGCAGACGAATATCGACAGCAACCTCATAAACTCCATGACGACGCTGCAAAACTCGTTGGACAACCTTGATTCTCTCATTGCGCAGATCCAGGGCGACGTAAACAGTCAGGCGCTCACGCTTCAGCAGTTTACCTCTGCGCTCAGCTCCTGCACGCAGAGCATAAACAGCACGCGTGAGGTCATGAACACGATGCTCGACCTCGTGACGAACGTACAGTCGAACGTAAACGAGCTGCGCTCGTCCGAGAGCGTTTCCAACATCCTTGACCTGATGCAGAACGACGTTGCAAGCCTCGTTGACTACCTCTCCTCCCCCGCCAACCTCGAGGTCGTCCGCGTATACGCCCTTGACCACTTCGGCTCGGGCATGGCTCCGTTCTACACCGTGCTGGCGATTTGGGCAAGCGCTCTGCTGAGCGTCAGCCTCATGCATCCGCACATCAAGAATCGCAATGAGTTCCCCACCCTGAGCGTAACGGAATCCTACTTCGGCCGCTACTTCATCTTCTTCGCCATCGGCCAGCTCACAGCGCTCATGACGGTGCTCGGCAACCTCTACTACATAGGCATACAGTGCTATAACCCGTTCCTGTTCTGGCTCGCCGCGGCGCTTTCAAGCCTTGTCGCAACGCTTGTAAACTACAGCTTCGTGTTCGCGCTCGGCAGCACGGGCGAGGCGCTTTCGATCATCGTGCTGGTCCTGCAGGTCGCAGGCTCGGGCGGCACCTACCCCGTCGAGATGCTGCCGAAGCTCTTCCAGGTGCTCTACGGCGTGATGCCGTTCAAGTATTCGATGAACGCTATGCGTGAGACGATCGCCGGCGGCTATAACGGCACCTACTTCAAGTGCATCCTCGTTCTGCTGCTGATGGCCGCCATCGCCGTCCCGCTCGGAATATTCCTACACATCGTGTGCAAGCCTTACCTCAAGCGCTCGGACGAGAGCAAGGCAAAGACCGCCGGACTCATGCACGGCGGCTGATACCGAATTTGATAAGAAACCGCACCGCAGAAAACTGCGGTGCGGTTTTTCATATTTCTTTGCTCAAGGCTATTGACAAATGAGGAATACGGACTTATACTACTACCAACCTACCAAGTTGGTAGTAGTTAAAATCGAACCGAGGTAAACATCATGGCTGCATATATTGTCTTCCGATGTCGGGACTGAATTTTTTCCAACGCTCACATCAAATCAAATTTACTATTTAAATAATTAAAAATTAAAAGGAGATAATATCATGTCTAAAATATACACTTCCGCCGATCAGCTTATCGGTTCCACTCCCCTGCTTGAGCTCACCCACATTGAAAAAAAGCACGGCCTCAAGGCAAGGGTCCTCGCAAAGCTTGAGTATTTTAACCCCGCAGGCTCCGTTAAGGACAGGATCGCAAAGGCGATGATCGACGACGCAGAGGCAAAGGGTCTGCTGAACGCCGACTCCGTCATCATCGAGCCGACCAGCGGCAACACCGGCATCGGCCTTGCATCCGTCGCCGCCGCAAGAGGCTACCGCATAATCATCGTCATGCCAGAGACCATGAGCGTTGAGCGCCGCCAGCTTATGAAGGCGTACGGCGCGGAGCTCGTACTCACCGAGGGCGCAAAGGGCATGAAGGGCGCTATCGCCAAGGCCGACGAGCTTGCAAAGGAGATCTCCAACAGCTTCATCCCCGGCCAGTTCGTCAATGCCGCAAACCCCAAGGCGCACTTTGAGACCACCGGCCCGGAGATCTTTGCAGATACCGACGGTGAGATCGACATTTTCGTTGCAGGCGTTGGCACCGGCGGCACGGTCACCGGCGTCGGCCGGTTCCTCAAGTCCAAGAAGCCCGAAGTCAAGGTCGTTGCAGTCGAGCCGAAGAGCTCCGCTGTTCTCTCCACCGGCGTTGCCGGCTCTCACAAGATTCAGGGCATCGGCGCGGGCTTTGTTCCCGAGGTGCTGGACACCAAGGTCTATGACGAGATAATCCCCGTCGAGAACGACGACGCGTTTGCCACCGGCAAAGAGATCGGCAAAAGCGAGGGCGTGCTCGTCGGTATCTCCTCCGGCGCTGCTGTATGGGCCGCTATTGAGCTTGCAAAGCGCCCGGAGAACGAGGGCAAGACTATCGTCGTGCTCCTGCCCGATACCGGCGACCGCTACCTCTCTACCCCGCTGTTCGCGGACTGATAAATTTACTCACAGGAGGCTTTTCCGATGATCCCGAACAAAGAACAGGCGCTTGAGCTTTTGAAAATGAAGCTCTTATACGCTTCGATGAGCCGCAGCGCGCCGTCACGCCCGGCCAGTCGGCCGTGCTGTACGACGGTGACACGGTGCTCGGCGGCGGTCAGATAACGTAGTCTCCGCCGTGCGGTTCATTCATTAGATCGGCAAGTGTTATGCCGGAAAAATAGTTGCGCGTGAGCTCATAATAGCCCTCCCACACGGACAGTGTGCGGCACTCGGCTGCGCGATGGCAGGGCGGTGCGTTATCCTGAAGGCAGGACACCGGCGCAAGGTCTCCCTCTGCAAGCTTTAATATCTCCCAAAGCGTATACTGATCCGGCGATCTTGTGAGCCTGTAGCCGCCGCCGATACCGTGGACACTGTCTATAAGACCCGCGGATTTAAGCGAGGGCATGATCTTTTCAATATATTTGAGCGATATCTCCTGCCGGGCGGCGACCTCCTTCATAGGGATGTAGCTTCCGTTGTTGTGCTCGGCAAGATCGAGTAATATGCGTATTGCATAGCGTCCTTTTGTTGATATCATGTGATTCACCTCTTGTGGTTATTATACAACCAATCCCGTAGGTAAATCAATATTAATTTTTACATACAAAAAAGGCAGCCGGGCGGCTGCCTTTTAATGCTTATGTATTTGCTTCTGCTTTCGTAGTGCGATGCACTCCGACCCGGTACAATGTCACCGGTCGGGCCGCCGCAATAAAGACTCATTGAAGCCTCAA
>OLOV01000602.1_pt1 | contig 31755 bp, 25 predicted proteins | sample 1672931 | NCBI WGS metagenome assembly OLOV01 (sample SAMEA3136738, study PRJEB25190) | human gut metagenome | biome: human gut; feature: human-associated habitat; material: faeces | place: Austria | collected 2013 | reverse complement strand
GCCTTGGAGGCCAGGGCAGAAGAGCGGGACACACGGGGATTGACCTCGATGACTGCATACTCGAAGGAGTCCGGGTTCAGGGCGAACTGCACGTTGCAGCCGCCCTCGATCTCCAGGGCGGAGATGATGTCCAGGGCGGCGGAGCGGAGCATCTGGAACTCTTTGTTGGCCAGAGTCTGGGTGGGGGCCACCACGATGGAGTCGCCGGTGTGGACGCCCACGGGGTCGATGTTCTCCATGCCGCAGATGGTGATGGCCCGGTCAGAGGCGTCCCGCATGACCTCGAACTCGATCTCCTTATAGCCCTTCACGCTCTTCTCGATCAGCACCTGGTGGATGGGGGACAGCTTGAAGGCCTGGGCGCCCAGCTCTACCAGCTCGGCCTCGTTGTCCGCAAAGCCGCCGCCGGTGCCGCCCAGGGTAAAGGCGGGGCGGAGCACCACGGGATAGCCGATGGCCTTGGCCGCCGCCTTGGCCTCCTCCAGGTCATAGGTGATCTGAGAGGGGATGACCGGCTCGCCGATGGACTGGCACAGCTCCTTGAACAGCTCCCGGTCCTCGGCCCGGCGGATGCTGTCGCTGTTTGTGCCCAGCAGCTCCACTTGGCACTCTTTCAGGATGCCCTTCTTCTCCAGCTGCATGGCCAGGTTCAGGCCGGTCTGGCCGCCGATGCCGGGGACGATGGCATCAGGCCGCTCCCTGCGCAGGATGCGGGCTACATACTCCAGGGTCAAGGGCTCCATGTACACCTTGTCGGCGATGGAGGTGTCAGTCATGATGGTGGCGGGGTTGGAGTTGACCAGGACGACCTCGTACCCCTCCTCCTTCAGGGCCAGGCACGCCTGGGTGCCGGCGTAGTCGAACTCGGCGGCCTGGCCGATGACGATGGGGCCGGAGCCGATCACCAGTACCTTTTTGATATTCTTATTCAGCGGCATGGCTCTCGCCTCCCATCATTTGTAAAAATCGGTCGAACAAAAAGCGGGTGTCGTGGGGTCCGCTGCACGCCTCCGGATGGAACTGTACCGTAAAGGCGTTCTGGGCAGGGTAGTCGATCCCTTCGCAGGTGCCGTCGTTGGCGTTCACCCAGCGCAGGGTGCCGCCGCTGGCCTCAATGGTATCGTTCACCACCGCATAGCCGTGGTTTTGACTGGAGATATAGGTGCGCCCGGTTTGCAGGTCTTTTACCGGCTGGTTCACGCCACGGTGACCGTATTTCAGCTTTTCCGTCTTGCAGCCCATAGCCAGCGCCAGTAGTTGGTGCCCCAGGCAAATGCCAAAAATAGGCGCCTTGCCGATGAGCTTTTTCAGCTGAGCAATGGCAGCGGTGTTTTCTGCCGGATCTCCGGGACCGTTAGACAGCATAATGCCGTCCGGGTGCAGCGCTAAAATGTCCTCCGCCTTGGTGTCGTAGGGCATGACCGCCACATTGCAGCCTCGCTTGTTCAGCTCTCTTGCAATGTTGGCCTTGGCGCCGTAGTCCAGCAGCACCACATTGTGCTTGTGCTCATTGGCAGACAGCAGTTGAGGCTTGGTAGCAGACACGCTTTTTACTGCGTCTGCGACCGCATAGTCCCGCACTTTGTTATAGTCCACCACACGGGGATCGTCACAGATCACGGCGTTCATTACACCGCTTTCCCGAATGGTCTTTGTGATCTCTCTGGTATCTACGCCGTAGACGCCGATAATGCCTTGGGATTTTAAGAAATCGTCCAGTGTCTCCCGGCAGCGGAAGTTGGAGGGCGCCTCGCAATACTCACGCACGATATAGGCGCTTACATAGCTTTTGGGGCTCTCCATATCTTCCGGGATAAAGCCGTAGTTACCGATGAGGGGAAAGGTTTGCAGCACGATCTGGCCGTAATAGCTGGGGTCCGTCAGGGTCTCGATATAACCGCCCATACCGGTGGTAAATACCAGTTCGCCCTGAATTTCGCCACCGGCACCGAAACGATAGCCCTCAAAGGTTTGTCCGTTCTCCAGACAGAGATATACTTTCTGTTTCTTCATAGTTTAACCTAACAGCTTCACAAGCACGGCCTTTTGGGCGTGCAGGCGGTTTTCGGCCTCGTCAAAGATCTCGTTGGCATGGGCTTCAAACACTTTGGCGGTAATCTCTTCCTCTCGGTGTGCGGGCAGGCAGTGGAGCACCATAGCGTCCGGCTTGGCGGCGGCCATTACTTCGTCGTTGATCTGGTAGTTCTTAAAGATCTTTTCCCGCTCTGCTTTTTCTTCTTCCTGACCCATAGAGGCCCATACATCCGTGTAGACCACATCTGCGTCTTTGGCGCAGGCCAAAATATCCTCGCTGCAAGTGAAGGTGCCGTTCTCCTTGGCCCAGGCCATGATCTGGGCATCCGGTTGGTAGTCCTTGGGGCAGGCGATGGCGCACTCCATACCCATGGAGATGGCGCCTACAATTAGGGAGTTTGCCATATTGTTGCCGTCGCCGATAAAGCAGAATTTCAGCCCGTCAAAGCTCTTCTTATACTCGCGAATGGTCATCAGATCCGCCAGCACCTGGCAGGGGTGGCAGTAATCGGTCAGGCCGTTGATGATGGGAATGGAGCCGTACTCTGCCAGATCCTCCACCTCTTTTTGCGCAAAGGTGCGGATCATAATGCCGTCCAGATAGCGAGAGAGTACCCGAGCCGTGTCCTGTACCGGCTCGCCGCGGCCGATCTGCAAATCTCGGTTGGAAAGGAACAGTGCCTGGCCGCCCAACTGGTACATGCCGGTCTCAAAGCTGACCCGGGTGCGGGTAGAGCTTTTTTGAAAGATCATACCCAGGGTCTTTCCCTTTAAGTGGTGGTGTTCAATGCCATGCTGGTTCTCATATTTCAGCTGGTCTGCCAAGTTGAGAATGTCCAGAATATCGCCTTTGTCCAGGTCCGCCAGTTTCAGTAAATGTTTCATGCTTCAAGCACTCCTTTCAGTATCTCCAGTCCCTCGTCCAGTTCTGCATCGCTGATGTTCAGCGCCGGCAGCAGACGAAGCTTTGTTTTTGCCGTTAAGATCAGCAGGCCGTTTGCCAGGCAAGCCTTGGCCACTTCTCCTGCGGGTTTGTCCGTTTCGATTCCCAGCATCAGCCCCATACCGCTGATGCTTTGGACGCCTTTTACTTTTGCCAGCGCCGTGCGGATCTTCTCGCTCTTGCGCTGTACTTCGCGCAGGAAGTCGTCGTCGATCCGCTCCACAATGGAGCAGGCACCGGCAGCCACCACCGGGTTGCCGCCAAAGGTAGAGCCGTGGGAGCCGGGGGTCATGGTGTCTTGCAGCTTTTCCCCAAACAGCACGGCGCCGATGGGAAGTCCGCCGCCCAGGCCTTTAGCTGTAGTTACAATGTCCGGCGTAATGCCGTATTGCTGGTAGGCAAAGTAGGTGCCGGTGCGGCCGTTGCCGGTCTGCACTTCATCTACCGCTATCAGAATGTCTTTTTCCTTTGCCAGTTTGGCAATGGCGTTTACGAATGTTGGACTTAGGTTGTTCACGCCGCCTTCGCCCTGTACGCATTCAAAAAGCACGGCGCACACATCGTCCGTGGCTGCCGCTTGCAGTGCCTCTATATCATTGGCCGGGCAGTATTTGAATCCGGGTGTAAAGGGGTCAAACACCGTGTGAAAGCTGTCTTGCCCTGTGGCCGCCAGGGTGGTAATGGTGCGGCCGTGGAATGAGTTTACAAGGGTAATGATGGTGCTGCGCCCGGCGCCGTATTTGTCAAAGCTATACTTGCGGGCAAATTTGATGGCACCCTCGTTGGCCTCTGCCCCGGAGTTGCCGAAGAACACCTTTTTCATCTCGCTCTTTTCACACAGCAGCTGCGCCAGCTTGGCGCAGGGGGCGGTGTAGTAGAGATTGGAGGTGTGCTGCACCCGGTGCAGCTGTTCTTCCACAGCCTTGGTCCAGACCGGATCGTTGATGCCAAAGGCAGTTACCCCGATGCCGGATCCGAAGTCGATGTATTTTTTGCCGTCCTCGTCGTAGAGGGTAGAGCCTTGACCTTTCGTCAGCGCCACATCAAAGCGCCCGTAGGCGTGGGCTACATATTGATTATCCAGTTCTTTTGTGTTCATGGGTCTTCCTCTTTATCTGCTGCGGAACATGGTGCCCATACCTTCATCGGTAAGCAGCTCCATCAAGATGGAGTGGGGCACGCGGCCGTCGATTATAAATGCTTTTTTGACCCCGCGGCGCAGGGCCTCGGTCATGGAGTCGATCTTGGGAATCATGCCGCCGCCGATAATGCCGTCGGCAATCAGCGCCGGGGTGTCGCTAATATAGACTCTGTGTATCAGCGAGCTTTCGTCGTCCTTATCTCGCAGCAGACCCACCACATCGGTCATGGAGATCAGTGCCTCTGCCTGCAAAGCCCCGGCCACTGCGGCAGCCACCGTGTCTGCATTGATATTGTAGCAGTTGCCGTCTTCATCGTAACCGATGGTGGAGATCACCGGGATAAAGTTCTTGGAAATGGCTTCTTCCACCACTTCCATATTGATGTCTGTGATCTCACCCACATAGCCATGGACGTCGTCTACAGGCCTGCACTTTAGCATATTGCCGTCCAGCCCGCACAGACCGATGGCGTGGCCGCCCAGGTTGCCGATCTGGCACACCAGGCTTTTGTTCACCTTACCGGCCAGTACCATTTGCACCACTTCTGCGGTCTCTTTATCGGTAACCCGTAGACCGTCCACAAACTTGGAGTTCATGTGCATACGCTCCAAGGTCTTGTTGATCTCCGGACCGCCGCCGTGCACCAGCACCACATGGATACCGATGGTGGACAGTAGCACCAGATCGTTCATGACGGTTTCTTTCAGTTCTTCATTGATCATGGCGTTGCCGCCGTATTTTACAACAATGACTTTCTTGCGGTACATCTGAATGTAGGGCAAGGCTCTTGCCAGGATCTCCGCCTTTTGGTGATTTGCAATTTCCATTCTCTCACTCCGTTCGCTTATATTTCTTCGTAAAATCAGGTGCGGTAGTCGCCGTTGATTTTTACATAGTCATAGGTCAGGTCGCAGCCCCAGGCGGTGGCTTTCTCGTCCCCCTGGTTCAGATCCACTAAAATATAGATCTCGTCCTCTGCCAGTACCTTGGCGGCCTCTTCCTCAGAGAAGTCCACACCGGCACCGTTCCGGCACACGGTGACCGTACCGGCTGTGGATTTTAAGGCCACATCCACCTTGTCAATGTCAAATTCCGCCGGGGCGTAACCGATGGCGCACAGCACCCGACCCCAGTTGGCATCCTCGCCGAACATGGCGCATTTGAACAGGGTTGAGCCGATCACTTCCTTGGCAACGATAATGGCGGTGTCCTTGGTGGGCGCGCCGGAGCACACGCATTCCAGCAGCTTGCTGGCGCCCTCGCCGTCCTTGGCCAGCATACGGGTCAGGTTGGCCATCACATCATAAAGGGCAGCCTTAAAGGTGTCCAGCGTCGGACCGGGTGCGGTGATTTCCGCATTGCCCGCCAGACCGGAGGCCATGATTTCTACCATATCGTTGGTGGAGGTATCGCCGTCAATCGACAGGCAATTGTAGGTGACTTTTACAATCTCACTTAGCGCCTGTTGCAGCATTTCCGCGCTGATGGCGCAGTCGGTGCTGATAAAGTTCAAGGTAGTGGCCATATTGGGGTGGATCATACCGGAGCCTTTTGCCATACCGCCCAGGCGGCAGGTTTTGCCGTCCAGCTGAAACTCTACTGCATACTCTTTCTTCACTGTATCGGTGGTCATAATGGCGGTAGCCGCTTCTTCGTTTTTACCATAATCCAGTTCTTTCACCAGCGTAGGCACGGCAGTAATAATTGGCTCAATGGGCAGCACCTGGCCGATGACACCGGTGGAAGCCACCAGCACCTGTTCAGCAGGCAGACCCATTTCGTCTGCCACCAGTTGGCACATTTTGGCTGCTTTTTCTACGCCGTCTGCGTTGCAGGTGTTGGCATTTTTTGAGTTGGCAATGATGGCTTTGGCCTTGTTGCCGCTTTTTGCCAAGTGGTCTTTGGTTACAAGTATTGGTGCACCCTTCACTTTGTTTTGGGTATATACCGCTGCGGTGTTGCACAGCACATCACAGGCCACCAGGCAAATATCGTTTTTATGTACATAGTCCGGGTTCGGGTTTTCTACTGCCGGCTTTTTTATGCCGCAGTAGGTGCCGCTGGCTTTGAACCCTTTTGCGGCACAAATGCCGCCGTCAATCTTGGTCATACTTTATTCTCCTATCGTCAGCCCGGTGACTTCATCCAGCCCCAGGGCAATGTTCATACACTGAATGGCAGCGCCAGACGCGCCCTTGCCCAGGTTATCGAACCGAGCAGTGAGTAGCAGCCTTTCGTTGTTGCCGTTGATCTCAATTTCCATGTCATCCCGACCGGCCATATTGTTAGCGCCGATCATATTTTCGCTGTAACCCAGGGGACGTACCTTGACCACGCGGCTGTCGCCGTAGTGCTCTGCGTAGAACGCCTGCATATCTGCCGGGGTCATTCGCTTTTTCAGTAGGTCGGCAAACAGCGGCACGGATACGGTCATCCCGCAGGGATAGTCACAAATATGGGGAGCGAAAATGGGCGTGCGCGCCAAGTGGCTGATGGCGCCCATTTCTTTTAAGTGCTTGTGCTGCTGGGTCAGTGCGTACTGCCGGGGACTGTCCAGTTCAGGATCCCGATCCGCCGCTTCATATTGGGCAATGCCTTTGTTCCCTGCGCCGCTGTAACCGCTCATGGCGTAGCACACAATGGGATAGTCGGCGGGTAAAATGCCGCCGGACACCAGGGGATAGACCAAAGCGTTAAACCCGCTGGCGTAGCAGCCGGGCACCGCAATACGGTTGGAGCTTGCGATCTTCTCTCGAAAGGCGGGTGCCAGCTCCGGAAAGCCGTAGGCCCAGTCCGGCAGGGTGCGGTGGGCAGTGGAGGTGTCAATCAACTTCACCTTAGGGTTGGTAACCAGTGCTACCGCTTCAATGGCTGCCGGGTCCGGGAGACAGAGAAAGGTAATGTCCGAATCGTTTATGCACTTGGCTCGCTCTGCCGGGTCCTTCCGCTTGTCCTCGTCAATTTGAATCAGTTCCAGCTCCGGTCGGTTCTGGAACCGGGAAAAAATCTTCAGTCCGGTGGTGCCGGCTTTACCGTCAATGAATATTCTTGTCATTTTTATACAGTCCGTCCTTTTTTTAACTTCTATTTATTATACACGCATAGAGAGCAATGTCAATAGAACGACGGAAAAAATATCATAAATATGCAAAAATAAGAATAAATATACATTATGTATTCAATTCCATAGACAAGGTGCTCTATAATCAAAAAAATATGGCCCTTTTTGGGGCCGATGGCTTGACAAATACCAGATTTTCTCTATTCTGTTAAACTGTCTTAGAGTGTGTAATTTTAGGCAAAGGAGGGTGAATATGCAAAAGGAAGTGATGGTGGCGCTGATCTCCTTGGCAGGTACCATTGCCGGCTCTTTTGGAGGCGTGCTCGCGTCGTCCAAACTGACGACCTATCGGTTGCGGCTGCTGGAAAATAAGGTGGACAAGCACAACCGATTTGCGGAGCGGCTGCCGGTGGTGGAGGAAAAAATAAAGGTCCTCAACCATCGGGTGGAGGACCTGGAGTACGCCGAAGCGGCTCAATCTATGCGTTCAAAGTAAAGCAGGGTGTCAACCGGGCAGGGGAGGGTGACCGTTTCGTTTGAATAGATCTTGTCACCCAGTCGCCATTTGCCGGTGGGTATGCACACCTTGCGTCTGCGTTGCCCCTTTTTCAGTACCGGCGCCACTAAGATCCGGTCGCCCAGCAGGTATTGGTCGGTAATGCCGCCGTAGCCGCAGTGGGGATAGGCGTATTCCATGGCCCGCACCATGGGCGCACCGGTTTGGCTGGCCGCTTTGGCACAGGCGATGATATAGTCACCGTATTTGGCATGCAGGGCGCTCATTTCTCGGCAAATGCGACGGGTCTCTGGATTGCCCAGATCCCAAATGTTCAGGCTGTACTGCATCATGGGCATCAGCGCTGAGGCCTCGCAATAGCGGGCAAACAACTCGTGATCCAACTTTTCTGCCGGGCCGCGAAAGTCAGTGATCTGTCCGCCGCCGATCATATCCGGGCAGCTGTAAGGATAACCGGACAGCCCCTGAATGAGCACATTGGGTAGCAGTGCGCCCAGTCCCAGGAAGTTCCAGCGGTGGCTTTTATCCGCCAGTCGCTGGGCAACGCCCATGCCGCCGCATTGGAAGCAGGCCCGTAGTTCATTAAAACGATAGTGCCGGGCAGACAACGCCCACAGCTTACTTTGACCGTTGGCGTCTACGCCCCCGTAGGTGCGGTCATCGTCCCGGTAATACATGGCGTCACCGGCGTCCTGCTTAAATCCGTCAATGCCCAGTTTATCGGTCAAATATCGGGTGCAGGCAAAGAACCAGTCCTGCGCCGCCGGGTTGGAGAAATCCAGCAGATAGTCGGCGCCGTTCCACCATTTCCGCTTGGCCGGTTTGCCGTTCTTGTCCAGCACCAGCAGGTTTTCGTCCTTCAGCTTTTGAAAGTCTGCTGCCTGATCGCTGACAAAGGGTGCAATCCACAAAATAACCTTGAAGCCTAAGGTATGCAGTTCGTCTGTCATCTTTTTGGCGTCTGCGAATTTTGCCGGATCAAAGCGCCAGTCCCCAAAGGTACGCTGCCAGCCGTCGTCAATGATCAGCTCACCGGCTGGCATGCCGCAGTCCAGAATAGATTTGGCATAGTCCACAATGCCCTGTTGGGTCTGGTTGTGCTCAAACTGGATCCAGGTGCAATACTGGGGAATGCGGAACATTAACTCGTCCGGGTAGGTGCCGTCCGGCGGCATAAAGTGATCCACCGCATAGTGATAAGCGCCGCGCAGGGTGTGGTCATCTGCCTGGTACAGACCGATCTTGGCTTTGCGGCCGGTGCAGGTGATGCGGCCGAAAACGAAGCGGGTCTTAAACCCGGCCTCCGACCAAATGACCCGCCCCTTGTTGCTGACAAAGAGCGTGTTTGCCTGGCCGTAGGAGCGAACCACCGTGGTGTCTACCAGCATCACTTTCTTGGCGTTGACCGGCATTAGGTAGCCGTAGTTGGTGTGGCCGCCGTACCAATATTCACCGGGCAGCATGGTCAGTTGCAGCTTGTGCATATAGTAAAATCCCCCAAAATATCGATTTTCCATAGCATACCATTCCGGCAGGGTTCTGTCAAATTCTGCCGGTGTGCATAGGATAAAATAAGAACTTGATCGGAGTGATAGAAATGAAAGTGAAGAATATGACTGCCGGTACGCTTGTGCGTACCGTAATGCTGGTGGTGGCTCTGCTGAATCTGGTGCTGACCAGCTTTGGTAAAAACCCGCTGCCGTTCTCGGATGAACAGATCTATACCGGTCTGTCCGCTTTAGTAACGGTGGCAGCCGCCTTGGCTGCCTGGTGGAAGAATAACAGCTTTACCTGCTGCGCCCGCCAGGCTGATGAGGTGCTGCGGGTGTTGCAACAAGAGGGCGCCACAGAGGACGAGAGCGTGGCGGAGACCCTGGAACAGGAGGGTGACTGATGTCTGCACTTTACTATTGCCGGCAGACAACCACTGCCTGCAAGGGCATACCGTACCCCAGTAAGACCCATCCTTATCGGTACGGCACCTCCGGCTGCGTTTATACCAGTGGTTGTGGGGTGTGTGCTTCCTTAATGGCGCTGCGCAATTCCACCACTCGAGTGTTCAATACCCGCCAGTGGACCCATCGCTGCCTGGGTATGGGTGCCCGGGCGGCGGAAGGCACGGATATGGCCGTGGTGGCCCGGTATATGAAAGAAAAATACGGTCTGGACTACGCAATCACCACAGATATGGACCGGCTGGTAGCACATCTGAAACAGGGCTATAAGGCGATTATCAATGTAAGCGGCGGAGGCAAAATGCTCTTTTCCAACAGCGGGCACTATGTGCTGGCCGCAGGCATCGACAAAAACGGCAATTTAATTATTTTGGACCCGTATTGGTATGACGGCAAGTTCACTTTGACTGCCGCACGCCGCAAATACACCCGCGTGAAAAACGGCAGAGAGGTGTATGTTCGCCCGGCTGACTTGAAAGGTGATGTGCTGTCCATGTGGCTGTTTACCCCAAAGCGGGATGTGCGCCTGGCGTATTCTGTTAATGATATGCATTACCGCAAGTCTGCGCCCACGGCGCCCACCGTAAAACCCGGCACGTATCATTTGACAGCCGTGCGGGGGATCTACAAGGGCGCAGGCGCTGCCAGTGGGCGAAAAACCGTTGGGGAATTGACGGAGAACGGCAAGGCCCACGCTACCGCGTCTAATTCTAAAGCAGACGCATATCTGAAGAAAGGCACCGCCGTTACCCTGACGGATATTCGCTTGCTGTCCACCGGCAATCTGTGGGGGCATTGCCCCTCCGGATGGCTTTGTATTTGGGAGAAGCAGGGGAATAAGACTTTCATCAAGTAGGCACAAAGAGAAAAGGTGTGCGCAGTTGCGCACACCTTTTTTGTTTTAGGCAAAAAAAGACGCTCAACGCAAATGCGTTGAGCGCTTTTTGGAGCTGATAACCGGATTCGAACCGGTGACCTCGTCCTTACCAAGGACGTGCTCTGCCACCTGAGCCATATCAGCATATATTGGCGACCCGGAACGGGTTCGAACCGTCGACCTCCAGCGTGACAGGCTGGCGTTCTAACCAACTGAACTACCGGGCCAATTGGCTGTGTTGCGAGTTGTATTATAACCGCTACGAACGCACTTGTCAAGCACTTTTTGCAATTTTTTGAAAATATGGTGCTTTTGTTGAATCTCGATACCCTATGTAGTATAATAGAAACAGGTTCTGACTTGGAGGAACAAAGTATGCGATTAACTTCCGGTGCCTCGGACGGCACGAGAAACTATATAGTAGACGGTATTCGCTATGTGTGCGCCAATTTTAAGGAGCGGGCACCCGGTACCCATAGTGAGCGCAAAGCACAGTCTTTTCTGGCCGGTGAGCTGGAGCAGTGGGCGGACGATGTGCAGGTAGAGAATTTTGATGTGCACCCCCACGCCTTTATGGGTTGGATTCCTGCGGCCGGTGTGGTGGCTATGCTCTCCGTTCTGTTTTATTGGCTCACTTTTCGCGGCGTGGTGCACGGGGCTGCGCTGGCGGTGATTGCGCTGTTGCTTACCGTTTTGGCGGTAATTTGTTTGGTGGGGGAGTTCTTGCTGTATCGTGAATGCATTGACCCGCTGTTTCCAAAGAAAACCTCCCGCAATGTGATGGCGGTGCGCAAGCCCAGCGGAGAAGTCCGGCGGCGGATCATTTTTGGCGGACATACGGACGCAGCCAACGAGTGGACTTATTCTCTACACGGCGGACTAAAGAGTCTGGCGCTGGTGATGGCAGGGTCTATCGGCGGGCTTCTGTTTGTGACCGCTTTTAACATGATTTGGCTTTGCAATGCCATTTTCGGCAGCGGTTACACCTCGGCCTTTTGGCTGGTGATGGGAGTGCTGGAGTTGGTGCTGGTGCCGTTTTTTGTTGCCATTCTCTTTTTTATCAACTGGCGTGTGGTGGTTGACGGTGCGAACGACAATTTAAGTGCGAATTTTATCGCTATGGGTGTTCTGCGAGAGATGGCGGAGCAAGATGTTCGATTTGAGCACACGGAGGTGTGTGCGCTGCTCACCGGCTCGGAAGAGGCAGGACTGCGGGGAGCCATGGCCTATGCCAAGCGGCACAAGAGGGAGCTTCAGCAGGTGGAAACGGTATTTATTGCCATGGACACCATGCGGGAGATTGAACAGCTGCAGATCTACACCAGCGGCTGTACCGGTACCCAAAAGAACTCCAACGCCGTAGGCGAGCTGATTTATGAGGCCGGGGAGAACTGCGGCATTGAAATGCGAGAGACCGACTTGTATCCCGGCGCCATTGATGCTGAGGGCTTTAGCCGCTATGGGTTGGAGGCCGCCGGCTTTTGCGGGGTGAACCACGACCCGCGCACATACTACCACACCCGGCTGGACACGCCGGATAATATCAGTGAGGCTTGTATCAATCTGTCGCTGGATATTTGTCTGGAGGCCGCTGGTCTGTATGACCGTTCCGGCGGGCTGGACGCCTTCCGTGAGGAGGGCAAAAAACGCTTTAAGCGCGGCCACAATTAAGTCATTTTGCAGAGTGCCTGCCGTACCGGCACTGCTGCGAGTAATATAAGGGGGAACTGACTTATGCAAACCATTACACCAAACAGCAGTTTGGCCCAGGTGATTCAAAATCCGCTGGGTCGGGATTTGCTGGAAAAAGTGCTGCTGAACTTCGGCTTTAAGCCGGAAGATTTTGAGCGCTCCGCATTGTCTAAGCTGAAAGTGAAAGCACTCAGCCCACTTACCGGCGGCGTGATCAAAAAGAGCACGGTGCAGATGTTCTGCGATCTGCTGAACAGCGAGAGCAACGCCATTATTGCGCCGGACGACAGCCCAATTACGCCACAGTGGTGGAAAGAGGCTGTGTTTTACCAAATTTATCCACGCTCTTTTAAGGATTCCAACGGCGACGGTATCGGCGACATTAACGGCATTATCGAAAAGCTGGATTATCTTAAGGACCTGGGGGTGGACTGCATTTGGTGCAGCCCCATGTATAAAAGCCCCAATGACGATAATGGCTACGATATTTCCGACTACTACGATATTATGGACGACTTTGGCACCATGGCGGATTTTGACCGTCTGCTTAGTGAGGTCCATCAGCGTGGCATGCGGCTGATCATGGACCTGGTGGTGAACCATACTTCTGACGAGCACCCCTGGTTTGAGGCCGCCAAGCAGGACCGGCATAATAAGTACCATCAGTATTATATTTGGCGCCGGGACGATGGCAGCCACACCCCGCCTAACAACTGGGAGAGCCTGTTCTCCGGTTCTGCCTGGAATTATTATGAGGCGGTGGACAGTTGGGCTATGCACGCCTTTTCCAAAAAGCAGATGGACCTGAATTGGGAGAATCCGGCGGTACGCCACGATATTTATAAGATGATCAACTGGTGGCTGGACAAGGGCATTGACGGCTTCCGTATGGATGTGATCAACTTTATCTCCAAGTGGCCCAGTTTGCCGGACGGAGACCCGGTGGTGGGCAAGACGCTGGGCTTTTGCGGGGCAGAATTTTACTTCTACGGTCCCTGCCTGCACGCGTATTTGCACGAGATGAACCGCAACTGCTTTGGTCGCGGTGATAAGGAATATGTGACCGTTGGCGAGTGCGGCGGTTTAGGTATTGAGACGGCCAAACTGACAACGGCAGATACCCGCCATGAGCTGTCTATGGTGTTTAACTTTGACCACTTGGATAATGCGGGGCATATGCGCTTTGACGAGTACCAGTATGATCTGCGCAAGGCGGTAAAGACCATACTCAAGTGGCAGGTGGAGTACACCAATCACTGCTGGCCTACGCTGCTGTTTGAAAATCACGACAATCCCCGGGTGACATCTAAAGTGGACCCAACGGATACATACACCCCGGAGATCGCCAAGCTGTGCGCCGTGCTGGAAATGACCTTAAAAGGCAGCCCCTTTATTTTTCAGGGTCAGGAGCTGGGTATGACCAACACCCATTTTGACAGTATGGATGATGTGCGGGATGTGGAGAGCATCAATTTTTATAATAAGCTGGTGGCCAAGGGCAAAAAGCCGGAGAAAGCACTGCGGATCATTAACGGCGGCTCTCGGGACCACGGCCGAACCCCAATGCAGTGGACGGCAGAGCCGGGCGCCGGATTTACCGACGGCACCCCTTGGATCGGAATCAACAAGAATGCCGTGCGCGTGAACGCTGCCGATGAGGCAAAGATGCCGGACAGCGTGCTCAATGACTTTAAGCGGCTGATTGCTCTGCGCCATGCCAATCCGGCGCTGGTGTACGGCGAGTTTACCCAATTGTGCCCGGAGGATAAGAATGTGGTTTGCTATAAGCGCACCTTGGACGGCAACACTTTCTTTGTGGAGCTGAATCTGACCGGTAAGCGGCAAAATCGTCCTTATGACCCGGCTGGTTTCGAACGCTTGTATTCCAACTACCACGACCACCGGGATGTGCTGATGCCCTTTGAGGCCAATGTGTATTTGGCAGAGGGAGAGGCCAAGGCTTGATGCGGGACTGGCACATTCACCTGGAGCGGGGTCCGTACACCGTAGAGTGGGCGGAGCAGTTTGTCCGCCGGGCGGAAAAGCTGGGAATTCGCGAGATCTGCCTGTTAGAGCATTCGGTGCGCTTTTTTGAGTTTCACCCCACCTTTACTCAGGCGCGGGCGTACAACGATTATCAGCGACATTGGTTTGACGAAAAAGTGCAGACTGCCCGCCATTTGGACGAATTCAAGCGCTTTGGCGATAGACTGCGGGCAAAGAATTACCCGGTGAAGATCAAGCTGGGTCTGGAAATCTGTTATTTTCCCCAACACGCGGATGTGATCGAGCAGGTAACCCGAGATGGCTATTTTGATCTGCTGCTGGGCAGCGTCCACTGGATCGACAACTGGACCTTTAACCAGCGGAAGAACCAGTGGCAGGGCAGGGATGTAAACGCCTTGTACCGCCGGTATTTTGAATTGCAAAACCAGGCGGCAGACAGCGGACTTTTTGATATTCTGGCCCACCCGGACCTGATCCGCTGTTTCGGATTTGCACCGGATTTCAACTTGAATGAGCAGTATAAAACCCTGTGCCAAAAGGTAAAGACACAGGGTATGCTGCTGGAGATGAACGGCGCCAAGGGACCGGGTCTGCACCCGGATTTTTTGGCTGTCGCCAAGGCTTGCGGTGTGCAGTTCTCTGCCGGGTCAGACGCTCATTGTCCGGAAGATGTGGGCAAAAACTTGCCTGCCATCTATCGCCGACTGGCAGAGAGCTAAATGCCGTAGATCCCGCTTTGTTCGTCTAAGAACCAGGGGATTTTCGGCGGGTAAAAAGTAAATAACATAAACAGCGCACTGACTGCCAGGAGTAGGAAAACACCTGCGGTTTGTGCGCTTTTTCCTTGCAGTTTGCCGTTGCGTGTCAGCACAGCGTCTATCCAAAAAGCGTTGCCTACGCCCAGGATAAAGGAAATAATATCCAGCGCCATAACATCCCTGCCGATGATCCCCTTATAGGTGAAGAACACGGCTGTGATCACTGCAATGCCGGTAATGGCGCCCACACAGTGCCGCGCCCAAGCGCCCGATTGCCCCTTGGTGCTGCGCAGGTTGATTAGGCACCACAGGAGAAAGGGAAACCATAAAAGTTTGAGATGTTCCCAGGGACTTTCATTTACCGGGCACACCAGCGCCACCAGGCGGTTGTCTCCGGTCCATTGGTAGATAAAGTGCCACAAGGTGCCCACAATGCTCACAAAGGCAAATCCGCACCACTGCAGCCCGGTTTTGTTCCTCATACAATCACCGATAGAAGTGTATGCAAATTTTGGGGTTATTATACAGTGGGAACAGTGTTGTGAGCAGATGAAAGATGAAATAAGTATTGATCGTAGGGCGGGGGCTTGCTCCCGCCGTTTTTGACCGGACTGTTTCTCCCAAATTTGCCATAATGCAAATTTGGAACAGCTTGTCGTGGTTCGAGTCCAATTCAAAAAAACAAAAAGAACGGAGCACATAAGGCAGTATACCATTTTGGTTGGACTTCAAGGTTGCGCAACCTGCTACGAAACAGTCCACCGGACTGTTTCTTCCAAATTTGTCTTCGCCAAATTTGGAGTAGCTTGTCGTTGGTTCGAGTCAATAAATAGTGAAAGAAAAGCCGATACGCAGAAGCGTATCGGCTTTTCTTTGGCTCCCCAAGTTGGACTCGAACCAACGACCCTGCGGTTAACAGCCGCATGCTCTACCAACTGAGCTATTGAGGAATATCAACACTCATAGTGTAGCAGAATTGGAAGGGCGTGTCAATAGAGAATTTGCGCTATTTTTCATTCTTTTTTCCGAACAAGCGGCGCTGCAAGGGCTGCATGATCCGATTATAAACAGGAATCAAAAGGCTAAAGATGACCAGCACCTCCGCAAAAAGCAGCAAGGCGTAGAGCCAATTGTATGCCGTGGTGCCCGCGGTCATCACTTTGCCCAGCAAACGGGGCAGGGGGTATGCCCAGAGGAAGAAGTGAAATAGATACATAAACAGTGTGTTCCGCCCCAAATACTCCAAATAGCGGCTTTGCAGGCAGTTTGACAATGCCGCAAAGAACAGACAGCCGCTAAGTGCACTCACCACCATGGGGACCAGCTCGCCATAGTAAGAATATGCCATCACTAGCCCGTGGCCGTTGATGTGCAGATTGAGCAACCCAAAACCAACGGATGGCACGATGAATAGTAAACCGGGTGCTTTTAATTTTAACACACTTTCTCGCAGCAAATACCCTACGGCCATAAAGAACACAGCCACCATGCCGTCTGTGTAGCGCCAAAACATCGCGGCGGAGTCACGGAAAAAGTGCGCATAGGTATATCCGGCAAGCAGAAAAATCAGCGCAGCCAGAAACAGCGGTGTGCGCTTGCCTTTTGTCCATTTCAGCAAGAAGTAGAACAGTATCTCCGCTACAAAAAAGCAGTAGATAAACCAAGCTCTGCCGGTGTATTCATTCATATTCGGCAGTCCGCTGACAGCGCCCAGCAAGAACGATTTGACCGGAAATGCAACGCCTCTTATCACTTGCTTAGCCACGCCTACTACAGCGCAGCACACCAAATACAGCAAATAGGGCAGAAGCAGATAGACGCATTTTTTCTTTAGAAATGCACCGAATTTAGGCTGCTTGGCGCTGAAAGTCAGCCCGGAGGCAAAGAAAAACAGCGGCATAAAGTAGGATCCGATCCAGCCGTTCACCACGGTTGGCAGTGCCTCCGTATGGTACAGGATCACCGAGCAAATGCCCAGTGCCTTGAGTATATCTACGCTGCCGATCCGCTTAGCCATCCCGGTTACCTGCCTTTCTGCTTCCACTATACCATAAACGGCTGCAATTTCCAAGTGGTACAAGTTGCTTTTTTGCCTTGCCGTAAGGTCGGGGGTGTGCTATACTACTTGCAAAGATCAAAAAGGGGGTGTCTGCTTGCAGAACCCATTGTCTATATTGCCTACCCGGCTGCTGCCCTGGTTTGCCCAGAACGCCCGCCCGCTGCCTTGGCGGCAGGACCGCCGGCCGTACCATGTGTGGCTGTCGGAAATTATGCTGCAACAAACCCGAGTAGAGGCGGTTTGGAACTACTATTTGCGCTTTCTTGCCGCTTTGCCTACGGTGGAGGATTTGGCTGCCGCGGAGGAAGACAAGCTGCTAAAATTGTGGGAAGGTCTAGGGTATTATAATCGCGCTCGTAATCTGCAAAAGTGCGCCCGGGTGATCGTCAATGACCTGCACGGTGAATTCCCTACGGATTATGACGGCTGGCTGGCGCTGCCGGGAATTGGGCCGTATACCGCCGGAGCGGTGGCGTCCATCTGCTTTGATTGCCCGGTGGCGGCGGTAGACGGCAATGTGCTGCGGGTGATTACCCGTTTTACGGAAAATGCGGCTCCCATTGACTTGCAGACCACAAAAGCCCGGATCAAAGCAGATCTGGAGCAGGTGTACCCGGCAGGGGCTTGCGGTACTTTCACGCAAGCACTGATGGAATTAGGTGCCTGCGTTTGCACGCCAAAATCGCCGAAGTGTTCGGTTTGTCCCTTAGGCGATGTGTGTGCCGCCAATACTTCCGGTAGCCAGACGGATTTTCCGGTCAAGTTGCCTAAGCGGGCAAAGCGGCACCAAAACCGTACGGTGTTTTTTTTGACCTGCGGGGACAGAGTGGCCCTTTCCAAACGAGGTGATAAGGGGCTGCTGTCCGGTTTGTGGCAGTTGCCCGATACAGACGATTTTTTGAACGAGGGGTCAGCCATTGCTTACTTGCAAAAGGTTGGTTTGGAGCCGCTGGAATTGCAAAAGATCGTACATGCAAACCATGTTTTCACGCATATTCACTGGGATATGCGCTGCTATTATATGACCGTGCGAGAGACCGCCGGGAGTTACACCTGGGTGCCGCTGGAGGAAGTGCGGCGGGACTATGCGCTGCCTACGGCTTATCGCCAATTTTTTGAGGTAGAAGATGACCACTGATTTTATACACGGCAGACCGATGAAGCAGATCGTTCTGTTTTCGCTGCCGATTATGCTCAGCTCCCTTTTGCAATACACCTATAATATGGTGGATAATATTATTGTTGGGCGCTATGTGTCTACAAACGCGCTGGCCGCCGTGGGCAATATTGCGCCCATCAGCAGTTTTGCCATCGGCGCTGCATTCGGACTCACCGCCGGCTTTACCATACCGGTGGCGCAGTGCTTTGGTGCCGGGGATCAAGAGGAAACCAATCGCCAGGCCGGTAACGGTATCGGTTTGTCGCTGATTACAGGTGTGCTGTTTTCCGCGCTGGCGCTGCTGGTTCTGCACCCGATGCTGGGGTGGATCCATACCCCGAAAGAGATCTATGACCTGTCTGTGCAGTACGCGGCAATTATGTATCTGGGTGTGCCGGCACAGCTGCTTTACAATGTGTTTACCGGTATTGCCCGCAGCGTTGGGGACAGCAAAAAGCCCCTGTTGTTTTTGCTCATCAGCGTGGCTGTTAATCTAGTGCTGGACCTGCTTTTTGTGGCGCATTTTGGTTGGGGCGTGGCAGGTGCCGCTTGGGCTACTTTGATCTCTCAAATCGTGGCAGCTGTGTCTGCTGGGATTTATGTGTTCCGGGGCATACCGGTTTTGCAGCTGAAAGCGCGTATGCTGGTACCTACCGCTAAGCGTACCCGCCGCCAGCTGGCGCTGGGCATTCCGGTGTCCTTGCAGTTTACCATTACCAGTATCGGCTCTATGATTTTGCAAAGTGCCGTGAACGGCTTTGGAGCCAATGTGGTGGCGGCGTTTACTGCCGCCGGTCGGGCGGAAAGCATCACCAATATTCCTATGAGCAATCTGGCAGTGGCCGCGTCTACTTTTGTGGCCCAGAATTACGGCGCCGGGCAGTATCGGCGAATTCTCACCACCGTGCGCAAGGTGTTTGTAGTGGATCTGGGGCTGTCTGTTCTCTGCTCCCTGGTACTCTTTTTCGGCGGAGAGCAGATTGTGAGTCTGTTTATGACAGATTATAACAGCCAAATTGTGTATGCTGCAAAAGAATACCTGTTTGCCATCTCCCTGTGTTACAGCTTGGTCAGCGTACTGTTTGTGCTGCGTAATACCCTGCAGGGGCTGGGCTGTACCTACGCAAATGCAGTGGCAGGTGCCGGAGAGTTAATAGGCAGAATCACCGTTTCGTATCTTTTTACACCGCTGTTTGGGTTCAAAGCTGTCTGTTTTGCCGGTCCTGTGGCCTGGCTACTTGCAGACCTACCCCTAATTGTGCTATACTGGAGGAAAGCCAAGCAAATGCGTAAGTTGTCAAATCAATAAGGGGGATTCATAATGACTTATTACATTGCTATGGGCATCGGCGTAGCCGTTTCGTTGGCCTTCGTCTTTGTCCGCTCCGGGGGGAACTCTGTTCGAAACCTGATTTTCAAATCCGTGTCCAGTCTGTTCTTTATGCTGTCGGCGGTGTTTGCTGTGATCGAGAATTACACCAATGCTGCCCAGTATGGCTCGCTGATCATTATGGGCGGTGCCTTGGGACTTGTAGGCGACATTCTGTTGGATTTGAAAGGGGTTTACAAAAAGGACGCCAATAATTATCTAAAAGGCGGCTTTATCTTCTTTCTGATCGGTCATGTGTTTTATACCGCGGCTTTGATCCATTTTACCAAGCTGGATTGGTGGAAGGTCCTGATCAGCGCCGCAGTTGCTATTGCCGTTGGCGCAGTGATGATCGCTACCGCCAACATCATGCGGGTGCATTATGGCAAGTATCGCCGCATTGTATTCTTTTATGTGTGCTTTTTGATCATGACCAATGTCACCGCTATTTTCGCCGCCTTTACTACCGGCGAAAAGTCCATGATCCTAATGGCCATCGGCGCCACGCTCTTTACCATTTCGGACGCGATTCTCAGCAATACCTATTTTGGTCGCGGGTTTGACGGTAGCATTTGGCTGTTCCTGAACCACTTTACCTACTACGCCGGACAGTATTTGATCGCTTCCTCTGTGTTCTTCTTTGGCAAATAATATCACTGCTTTTCGGCTCCTCTTGTGTGCAAGGGGAGCCGTTATTTTCTTTCATGGGGCGGGGGCTTGCTACCGCTGTTCGGTCGCCGAATTTGGTGTGGTTGTGACCCTCCGATTTTGCCAAACTTGCATTTTTTCCTCAAATGGCGTATAATATTATGCGTTTGAGTAATCGCTCAAAGGGGGAACTTTTATTTCTATTCAGAAAAAGAAATTAGCTGCGGCTGCCGTTAGCGCTTGCCTGATCCTGGGCAGCACCGTGCCGGCACTGGCTTCGCCCGTTGCCGCCGCTACGACGCAGACTCAGATTGCGCCCGGTCCTGCCTTGCCGGTGAACATTATGAACACCGAGCAGCAGACGAACGCGGTGCACGCCAAAATCAAGGTCACCGACCTGACCGGCAAGCATGCCACCCTGTCCTGGGACAGCGGCAGTCCATTTGCCATCTACAATGTGTACCAGTATGATTACATTCTCAAAAGCTGGAGCCTGCGTACGCAGGTGCGGGTAAATAGGGTGGAATTGACGGACTTGACCCCGGCCATGTTCTATAAATTCAAGATCACTGTGCCCGGCAGCGACATTCTTCAGGAGAGCACTGTGGGGGAGACGGATTTTTATACCCGACCCTCTGCCAGTAAAATGGAGCTGTCTGTTTCAGGCGCCACAGAGGTGACCCTGAAATGGAGCACCAAGCATTCTCCTGCCTACTACGAACTGTACCGTGCGGAGAAGAACGGCAAGTACAAAAAAATCGCCAAAATCAGCGGCAAAAAGCGCACTTTTACCGATATAGATGTGTCGCCCAAGACCGTGTATTCTTACAAGATTCGCGGCGTGGTGGAAAACAGAGAAACCAAGACCAAAAGCCGCTTTTCCGATCCGGTGACGGTGAAAACGACCAAGACCCTGAAGCTGCCGAAAGTCTCCGGCGCCTGCAAAACCTACGCTTATTATGATGCGGTAACAGATAAAACATCGCCTGCCTATGCGGTGCTGAATTCCGGCACCTACCGGGGCGTAACCTACAAGACCACCACCGACGAGACCACTGGTATTCGTATGGTAGGGGAGTATTATTGCGCCGCCCTGGGCACCTTTTACGGCACCACCAAGGGCACCAAATATAAGGTCACCCTGGACACCGGCAAAACCTTTAAGATCATTTTGTGTGATACCAAATCCAACCGCCATACGGACAAAAAGCACCAGTACGCCAAGAAAAATAAGGATGTGGTGGAGTTCTATGTGGACCGCACCAAGATCCCCGCAGGGGTCAACGGCAATTATAACCGCTTGGAGCCGTTTCACGGCAAAATTCAGTCCATCGAGCAGTTGACGGAATGGGATCGTGCGGAATCATAAAGGCATCAAAAAAGCACCCGATTGGGTGCTTTTTTTAGTGGTTAAAAAGGTGCTTGAATTACAGAATTCTCTTGCGGCCGACATGTTTTAATCACCACTGTTTCGTTAAATGTCTATTCGTTCAAAAAAAGCTTGTATTTTGTAAAAATCGGTTGACATTCCTTTTATTAAAATATATAATACCCAATGGAAAAAGGAGGAGTGGGTGAATTATGCCCATTTCTCCTACTTTTATATCCTGCGGCGCAGGTGCGCTGCACAAAATGGAGCGTGAATCTTTATGGCAAAAAAATGGACAGCTGTGCTGATGGCCATTCTCATGGTGCTTACCGCATTTCCGGTGACCACCGCGATGGCAGCCGGCAGCAGCGAGGCAAGTAAGCCGGCAGACGGTACGACCCAGGGTCGTCCCTTTGTTAGCGATAATCCGTCTCATTGGTACCGTATTCCCAGTATGGTTACCCTGGATGACGGTACTGTCGTTGCAGCAGCCGACGCCCGTTGGGACGGCGGTATGGACGGCGGCGGCAACGATGTGATCACCGCGCGTTCTACGGATAACGGCGACACTTGGTCTTACACATGGGCCGGCTATTACGGCGATAACGGCAATGTGTTTAACAAGGCGTCTACCAGTTATTGCGACAGCAATATTGCAACTGACGGCAAGAACCTGTATATGCTGTCTACCTTCTTTGCTTCCGGCGTTGCCATTAACGGCACTTCTGCGAACGCACAGCCTTCTAAGGACACCGGTTTGGACAGTCAGGGTCGTCTGCTGCTTGCCCGTAACGGCGGCGACTATGACTATTATGTGGGCGCGGTAGGTGCCGACGGCTATGCCAGCATTTACAGAACCAGCGACAGCACGGTTGTCAGCGGCTATAAGGTAAACGGCGAGTTTGAGCTGTTTAAGCATGGCGCTTATGTTGGCTGCGTTTGGTATTCTAACTGTGAGTTCCAGGCCAAGAAGTGCCAGTACCTGTTTTTCCGTACTTCCACGGACGGCGGCAAAACCTGGAGCGCACCGTCCTTGGTGAACGCCAGAAAGAGCGGCGAGAAGTTCTTGGGCGCAGGTCCCGGTCGTGCCATCGTAACGGATGACGGCACCATTTGTATGCCGGTTTATGTTTACGGCGACAATGCTTGGGGTTCCGGCGACTCTTCTCAGGCAACCAGCTTTATTTACAGTAAAGACCAGGGCAAGACCTGGAGCCGTACGGCGCCCTTTACCAACACATCCTCTTTTGGCGGCAGCGGTTGGTCCAGTGAGGCGCAGCTTGTAGATTTAGGTAACGGCGTAGTGCGCTGCTTCTACCGTAACGGTAAGAAAAAGATTATGTACTGCGACGCCACTTGGACCGGCTCTCTGTACAGATGGGGCGATGTGGTGGATACTGGTATTGACATTTGGGGTAACTGCCAGCTGTCTGCCGTTATGTATCCCTATTTGATTGACGGCAAGCGTGCCATTTTGGTTTCTTCTCCCTCCTCAACAGAGGGTCGTAAAACCGGTGCCATCTTTACCTTGCTGCTGAATGACGACAATACTGTTTCTACCGAATATGCCAAAAAGACCATTACCGCAGAGGGCGCAACCTTTGCGTACTCTTGCTTGACGGTGCTGAAAGACGGCCGTGTGGCAGATTTGTACGAGACGGATGCCTGTGATTTTACCTATAAAGTTTTTGATATCCAATCCCTCACCGGTATGGATGTGGATGTTCCCACCACGACGGACATTCAGATGAATGTAGGTCAAAAGAAGACCTTAACCTTCTCTGCGCAGAATGTGAATAACTCTGCAAGCGATATTGTGTCTTTGTCTGCTGCGAAGGAAGTACCCGGTGCCACTGCCAATAAGGCAACGGATGCCAATTACAGCGGCGATTCCGTATCTGCAAAGCGTGCTTTGTACACCTTTACCTCTACCGGTACAGAGTACACCATTGCCCACGCAGGTATGTACTTAAGCGTGGGTACAAACGGTAAGGCCGGCTATCCCGGTGCGTCTACAGCTGCCAATGTTACATTGCGTGCAGTAGACGGCGGATTCCAGCTGTTGCAGGACGGTCATTACGGTCTGTATTTTATGGAAAAAGATTCCAAGGGCAATGTGGTGAACCACTTTGAGCGTTGGGATTTTGAGGGTAAAGATAAGGATACCAAGTCAGAGGCAGAAGTACTGAAAGCCACCACCTTCCAGCTGTATCGCAGAATCCGCACCGGCGAGACCGGCAGCACGGAGTTGCCCGGCTACATTCAAGTGAATACCGTGGATGACGGCGAGGAATATTTGATTGTCTATCACGGTACGGACGGCTATTTCCTGCTGAATCCCTCTACTTCAACCAGCAATATGTATGCCCATTGCTTAAAGGCAAACGGCGGCAGCACCATTGACGGTTACAATGTTACGGTTACCGCCAACGCAGTAGGTAATGCTGTGGTACAGGCAGGCCTGAATACTTATAATATTACGGTTGTGGACGGCGACTTGGCTGTGACCGGTGTGGTTCAGTATGACCCGGTGATTTATACCCACGGTGATGCTTCCGGTAAGGGGCAGCCGTATATGTATTGTGGTTCCTTGATTTCCGACGGTTCTCAAGCCGGCGAAAAGGAGACCCATTACACGGTTAATGACAGTCGTTACACCATTACCGGCATAAAGTGTGTGGAAGATTCCGCCGCGGATATTAAGTATGCGGACGGCAAGCTCAGTGGCACTTTGCATATTGCAGATACAGCCGAGTATGCAAGCTACAATAAGGGTAAAACGGTTACCATTGAGACTAGTTTGTCAGATGCGGACGGTAACATTTGGACCCAAACCGATAAGCTGTATGTGGCGTCTAACCCGGTTGCAGGGCATACAGTAGCTACGCAAAATCTTTGGAAAGGTGCAATTCCAGCTGCTGCCGCTCTTGGTGCAAATTATGTGGCTGAAGATTCATACGGCAATACAGATAGAAAGATTACTAACAGCTCGAAAAAAGTAGAAAATGCTTTCAATATCGAAGATGCCAATGCGTTAACGATTCAGGATGATTGGGGTAGCTGTCGAGGACAGTTGTATTCAAATTCTGCCGGTGATAAAATCACAGGCCTGACTGATAACTATAAAGATAATTCAGGAAACAATCGTCTGGAAGTAAAAGACAGCACAACAATATCCGCATATTATTATTATGATATGAGTTCGGACTATAACCAAGGCATTATCCGTAACAACACAGAAGGTACCAGTTATTCCTTTAAGTTAGCTTATGTACCTATGAAATCCTCTGGTAGCCATGGCGATAACGGCCAAGTATCTTTCCCGACTGCTGATACTTTTAATTATGTGTCCGGCAACGGATTTACGGTAGATAAAACATATCTGGATACATATACTAAGGGATCCGGACCGAAGCAATATCAAGCGGTTACCGGCACAGCTGCTTTGGCGCCCAACACAACCGAGGAGCAACAGGTGATTTCTGAGGTTCAGGCGTATCAAATCGATACCCGCGGATCGAGAGAGGTACACAACTATATTAACCTTGGCTTGACCTTACAGGTGAAGGTCTGCAACAAGAGCAACGAGCGTACGCCGTATAATGAGGCGGTGAGCAAGGTGCGTGTGTCCACGGACTACACCAAGGAGACTTGGGACAAGTACACCACTGCGCTGCTGAACACACAGGCTTACCTGAACAATTACACCCTGCTGACCACAGACGAGACCACCAAGGATGTGGGCACGGTTTTGAAGTCTACTTATACGGGTCTGACCAAGCGTGCCGACTTTACGGAGCTGGAAAAGGTGGTAGAGCAGAACAAGGCGGCTTATGATAAGGGCTTTGCCGGCAATGTAACCGATACAGACCAGAATAAGTACACGGTGGACAGCTGGCAGAACTTTGAGAATGCCTATAAAGCAGGTGCGGATCTGCTGGCGCAGTATCCGGAAAAGGGCAGAAACAATGTGGCAGGCTTTACCGTAGGTCCCGATTCTACGGAAAAGACCACCCAAACCCAAATTGACGAAACCGCAACCCAGCTGAAAAATTCCGGCCTTGTAGTTGCCGCTGACGCCAGCGCCTATGAATCTGCCCGCAGCATCAGCGCCACCATCGACCGAACCGCGTTCCCGGACGACGGTACCGCCATTACCAATACGGTAACCAACGGCGACAGAACCATTTATAAAGCCTACAACGGCAAAGATTATGTGAATTTGCCTGCTGCCCAGCAGATTAAGGTAGACGGCTTTACTGCGGATTTGCTGAGTAATATGAATGTTGGCGAGTCCTCCGAGAGCGGCCGCATCTTCACCGTTGCCTGCACCGTCAACGGCAATGCCTTTGAAACGAGAGAGGGTAAGGCGCAGTATCACTACGGCACCATTGCCCATTTGGATTTCTCTGCTTACCAGTCTCAGGATACCGTTTGCGTTGTGCATACGAAAACCGGCGATACAAAGATTAACCTTGCCAAGTGCAAGTATCAGTTGTCGCTGCTGGTGCAGCGGGATACCACCATTACGGTGACCACTGCCACCAGACCCAATGTGATTGTTGCCGACTACTTTGGCACGATTTTGGGCGCATTTGAGGGCGCCACCAGCGTAACCATAAAAGGCAACACCGTAACGGTGGGCGATACAGTGATTACCGCCAAGGATTCCCCCAAGTACAAATTTACCGGTTGGACTTGGAGCGAGGGCACCCATGCGGTTCCGGCGGGTCAGGTTGCGCAGATTGTGCAGAAAGGTACACGCACCGGCGTGGATGTGAACTACACCGTCAGCAACAGCGGCACGGCGGCAAACGCCTTGATTAACGGCGCTACCCAGTACACCGCACCCGGTATCAACAAACCCTTAGAGCTGACCTCTGACAACGCAGAGTACTGGACCCGTACCGTAAACGGTGTGGAGACTTTGGCTTCCTATGAGCAGAATGTTACTCTGTTCAGCGCAAATACGGATACCACTTACACGGCATACGCCAGCTTAAACGATCTGCCCAAAAATTTGCAGGAGCAGGCAGAGAGCGGCACGCCGGCTTTGAATGGCGTAGGCTTCTTTGCAGACGAGAAGTTTACCATGTCCTGTGATTATTCTGCCGGTGCGGATGTGACCGTCTTGGAGGTGGGTGTGATTTACTCCGCCACCAAGAACGGAAAGGACACCCTTGTGAAGGGCGGCGACGGTGCGACAACGGTTGTGTCCCGCAATGTTGCCAACTGGACAGGCAGTCCCAATTCCGGCACCTTTACCATGACCAAGAAGGGCAGCGATACGGGCAGCCATTATATGCGTATGTATGTGAGCTACCGTACTTCCCGTATGAACACCCAGGTACCCTTTGTGGTTTATGGTGATATTTATCAGTGCGTAAACGGCGTTGTTTCCGCAGTTCACTAAAGAAGGAGGACAATAGAATGAAGAAATACGATACTCCGACTTTAGATGTAGAGTGGTTCACCGCCCAAACAGCACTGAGCCAGAGCACCACGGACCCGGATAAGGAAAATCCCGGCACAGAGTTCTAATCTAAACATAGAAAACACCCTCGACCATTTGGTCGAGGGTGTTGTTTTTGTTCGATACCGGGTTTAGCCGTTCACCACATTCTGCGGTTTGCCGTCTAAGTAGGCGGCAACATTCGCTTGCAGAATGCCAAGCAGTCTGGCGCGGGTCTCATAGGCCGCCCAGGCAATGTGGGGGGTAATGCGACAATTTTTTGCGTGCAGCAGGGGGTTGTCTGTTGCCGGCGGCTCGGTAGAGAGCACATCCAGCCCGGCGCCTGCCAGCTTGCCGCTGTTTAGGGCGTTTGCCAGCGCTTGCTCGTCCACCACCGGTCCGCGGCTGGTGTTGATAAAGATCGCGCCGTCTTTCATCTTGTCAAAGGCCGCTGCGTTCATCATACCCTGGGTGTCCGGTGTCAGTGGACAGTGGCAAGTGATGATGTCGCTGTTTGCCAGCACCGTATCCGCATCTGCAAATCGGGTGCTGTGCAGCCCGTCAAGCGGCTTTTCGTGCGGTGTGCACACCAGCACTTGCATGCCGAATGTTTCTGCAATCTGCGCCACTCTGTGCCCGATTGCGCCAAACCCAAAGATGCCCAAGGTTTTGCCGTCTAATTCCATCAGCGGTGTTTTCCAAAAACAAAAGTCCGGGCAACGGCACCATTCACCGTTTTCTACCGCCTGTGTATGCACTGCAACCTGGTTGGTAAAGGACAGGATAAAAGCAAACACCAGCTGCGCCACCGCATTGGTGGAGTAAGCGGGAATGTTGCACACGGTAATACCCAGCTCCTTGGCTGCCGCGCAGTCTACCACATTGTAGCCGGTGGATTGCAGCCCAATGTATTCCAGCTCCGGGCGCAATGCTTCCAGCGTTGCACGGTCAAGGACGGTTTTGTTGATGATCAGCAAATTTGCACCTTTGGCGCGTTCTACCACTTGGTCAGCCGTTGTACGGTCATAGACCTTATAGTCGCCATAGTTGCCCATCCAGTCCCAGCTTTGGTCGCCGGGGTTGGTGGTATAGCCGTCTAAATTTACAATTTTCATAAAATCACGCCTTTCTGTCCAAATTATAACCCAGTCTGTCTTAAAATGCAACCGGTACTTGCGCCGGGCACGCCGGGCGGTTATAATAATAAGCAAGGACGCACCCGCATAGTATGTACGGGTGATTTTTGTGAAGCGTGTTTTTCCCGCTGCGCTGTGCGTGGTGTTTGTGTTTGTGACCTGCCTGTCTCTGCAAGTGCTGTTGCGGCAGTCTGTGCCCTCGGCGGTGCAGTACCCCAAGGCGCGCTACAATTTGGTCATCGACCCGGGCCACGGCGGCGTGGATGTGGGCACGGTGGCGGCGGACGGCACGGCAGAGAAAGAGATCAACCTGGCCATTGCCCGGAATTTGTATGCTTTTGCGGTGATCAGCGGCATACCCGCCTCTATGACCCGCACCGGGGACTATCTGGTCTACAAGGCCGGTGACGACAAAAAACGCTCAGATTTGTATAACCGTTTTGACTATATTAACAGCGTGGATAACGCGGTGCTGGTGTCTATTCATCAAAACCATTTTGCCGATACTTCCCAGTGGGGGATGCAGATTTGGTACACGGTGAACGATCCGTTGAGCAAGGTACTGGCTGCTAATATTTTAGCTTACGACAAGCAGCACTTGCAGCCGGGTAATCGTCGGGAGAACAAGCCGTCGGACGACAGCTATTATCTGCTTTATAAAGCCAAAGTGCCCTCCGTGATGGTGGAGTGCGGCTTTATGAGCAATGTAAAAGAAAATAATCAGTTAAAACAAGATGTTTATCGGCGACGCGTGGCCTTTTGCATTTTGGCAGGGCTTAGCGACACCATGAAAACAGGGGAGTTACCGTAATGGCAAAACAGAGGAGTATGTATATTTGCAGCGAATGCGGCTACGAGAGCGGTAAGTGGTACGGCAAGTGCCCGGGCTGTGGCGAGTGGAACACCATGAATGAGGAGACCCCGGCGGTCAAATCCGTAGGCACCAAGCGCAGCAGCGGCGGTTACGCCTCGCGACCGTTAAAACGGTTGTCTGAAATTACAGAAGACGTGGAGCGGCGTATTTCCACCGGCATTCATGAGTTTGACCGGGTGCTGGGCGGCGGTATCGTAGAGGGCAGCCTGGTGCTCTTAGGTGGCGATCCGGGTATCGGCAAGTCTACCATTTTGCTGCAAGCCTGTCAGCACTTGGGACAGCACCATACCATTCTCTATGTGAGTGGCGAGGAGTCTGCCAATCAGATCAAGCTGCGTGCCAATCGGCTGGGTGTGACTACGGACAGTCTATACATTTTGGCAGAGACGGATGTGGGCAGTATTGCCGAGACCATTCGCAGCGAAAAGCCGGATATTGTGATCATTGACTCCATTCAAACCATGGTGTACGATCAGGTGACTTCTTCTGCCGGATCCGTGACCCAGGTGCGGGAGTGCACCAATATTTTTATGCACACAGCCAAAACCTACGGGATCCCCATTTTTGTAGTAGGCCATGTGAACAAGGACGGCGCCATTGCCGGCCCTAAGGTGCTGGAGCATATTGTGGATACGGTACTGTACTTTGAGGGCGAGCGGAACTACTCTTACCGTATTCTCAGAGGGGTGAAGAACCGCTTCGGCTCTACCAATGAGATCGGCGTGTTTGAGATGACCCAAGGGGGGCTTTTGGAAGTGGAAAATCCCTCGTTGATGATGCTCTCCGGTCGTCCGAAGAACGCCAGCGGCACCTGTGTGGCCTGTGTCATGGAAGGCTCTCGCCCCATTTTGGCGGAGGTACAGGGATTGGTAACGGCAACCGGCTTCGGCACGCCCCGGCGTATGAGCACCGGTTTTGATTTTAATCGTATGGCAATGCTCATTGCGGTATTGGAAAAGCGGGCGGGCTTTTTCTTCAACACCATGGATGCTTATATCAATGTGGTCAGCGGTCTGCGGTTGGACGAACCGGCGGCGGATCTGTCTGTGGCAATGGCGCTGGTATCCTCGCTGAAGGACGCGGTGATCGGCGACAAGGTGCTGGCCTTTGGCGAGATCGGCTTGGCAGGCGAGATTCGCGCTGTCAGCCATTGCGAACAGCGCGTGCAGGAGGCCGGTCGCCTGGGCTTCCAGCGCTGTGTGATCCCATTCCATAATTACAAATCCCTGTCTAGGGACCTAAAAAAAGAATTGGATATTGTGCCGGTGCGCACCGTTCGCGACGCATTCAGTGCCTTGACGGTGAAAGAGTGATATTTTGACTTAATAAAGGACCCTGCTGTTGCAAGGTCCTTTTGCTTTTTTACTATCGCTTCCAATCTTCGCAGGCGTTACGCCGCTGGGGTTTGGGGCTGATTTTTGCCGGTGACCACCGTGCCGTCGTCCATTTGGTGATCCAGCAGGATTGCCTCTTGGGTCAGCATAAAATAGCTTTGCCAGGCGGGGTCCAGCGGCGTGTTGCCGTCTGCATCGGCCCAGGTCAAATCTATGTGGTAGGTGCCGCTTTCCAGTTTTACCAGGTTCCAGGCGTGGGCGGTGTCTTGGGACACGCCGCTGACCTGTGTGCACCACAAATTTGCCTTGCGGCAAAGGTATTCAAATCCGCTGGCATAGCCCTGACAAATGGACGACCCGCCCTCAATGGCGCCGTAGGCTGTGGCAGAGGGTTTGCCGCCGGCGGAGTCGTTGTCATAAGTGGTGCGCAAGGAGATCACCGCTGCCAGGTAGCGGTACTTGTCGTAGGTGCTAAAGGTCTTTGGAATCGCGCTGACGATCAAATTGCATTCTTCTTCAAAGATCTGTATTTCCTCTTTTATCTGCTTGGCATCCGCTGCGGCGCCTGTTGCCTCGTATGGCAAAAAGTAGCAGGCGCGCAGAGCCGTGGTGCGGTCGCCCTCTACGACTTCTTCTATATCAAAATAATTCTCATATTCCGGGTGGTCCCGACACAGCGCTGATGCAGCCAGCAAAACATTGTCCAGCACAGCGTGGCCCCGGTCCTTGGCCGTGTATATAAAAGGGGTCAAATCTTTAACTTTTGGGAGCATTTCGTCATAGAGTGCCTGTTGGTCGTCGTTTAGCTCGGCATAGGCGGCATTGTCCTGTTTGTATTCGTAGCTGACCGTGGAGGACCAGCCGCCCACAGGATTCTTCTTCACCAGCTCCAGCGCAGTCTGAATGCTGTCCTCCACCTGCTGGCGGGCAAATGTTAGTGCGGTGTTTTCTGTGGTGGTAACTGCGGTTGTAGGTTCGGTAACCGTGGGCGTTTCTCTTTTGCAGCCGGTGAGCAGGGGAAGCAGTACGGCAATACCGGCGCAGAACATGGCGAAAAGCGCTTTCTTGAATCGCGTTCGTTTCAGTGGCCTTTGGCGCATGGTTTCCCTCCTATTGGTTGGTGGTTCCGCTGCTTTTTGTGCGCTGAAAATAAAAAAAGCCACTGTAACCGAAATTACAGTGGACTTGGTGGAGCATAGGGGATTCGAACCCCTGACCTCCACACTGCCAGTGTGGCGCGCTCCCAACTGCGCTAATGCCCCGTAGCTATCTTGCTTTGGTAGTATAGCATAGCGTATATGGGAAAGTCAAGAGAATTTTTACAAAAAATGCAAAAACACAGATTTTTCTCTTTTGCATAGAATGAGAT
>OLOV01000600.1_pt1 | contig 31848 bp, 31 predicted proteins | sample 1672931 | NCBI WGS metagenome assembly OLOV01 (sample SAMEA3136738, study PRJEB25190) | human gut metagenome | biome: human gut; feature: human-associated habitat; material: faeces | place: Austria | collected 2013 | reverse complement strand
CTTGGAAAATTTTTTTCCTTAAGGTTCGCCGCTGATCCGGAGGTAATTTCCTAGGCGCTGTAAGGCAACCACTTCCAGTCCATGCTCAATGCTCGCTACATTTTTCCACAGTGTTGCCGTCTGCTCTGGAAGGTATTCAAAAATGAATTTCCGTAGGAGGCAAATCCAAAGGGGATTCTTGAAACCCGTTTTTTGCTGGCGTAACCGCTTGTGTGCCCAAAACATCTCACACAAATCGTGGGTAGTCAACATGACCGTAAATGTCTTCTCGTGATAAGAAAACGGAAGCTTAACGTTGCCCTCCAACGTTAGTTCTGCGTTCAAAAATGTTCGTTTTTTCCTATCTGCAGAAGGAGCTTTTTCCTGAATATTAGGCGTAAAGGTATAGTCGACGCCATTTTCATTTTTCGGAATTTGATCGCTAGAAAACCACTCGCATAGGTATTTACTGTCAGCGGGATCTATTTTGAATAGTTCGAGTAAGGAAAACTGCATTTTTTCATTAAAGAAGCTGCTGCCGCCTGTAAGAAATGACAGCTTCCTGTTACCTCATGATCCGCGCCTAAAAATGTTAGTTTCATAATATGCCTCATTTCCGCGTCAACGCTATTTTTTCACGATATTTCTGATGTAATTGTAACATTTTCCTATGTAAAATTAAATACAATCATATATAAAAATTGTATTAATTCTCTGTATATTCTATATCCGTAAATGTAACATCCGCATTTCTCGAAACGAAGAATCCTGCGTATACATGCTTAGGGTCTACGGCTGTCAGCTTAAAATCAAATCCGCCTGTTAAGAACTCTCCATCGCCTAATTTTACTGCATAGCCGTCCGGATTAGACTTTATACATACTTCTACAGTATCACCCGGCTTAAGCTCTCTTCCTGTCACGGTTCCCTGCATAAGCTCGCTGTTCTTTCTTGCAAAACAACTCCATGCCTGGTCTTTATAAGTAAGGTTAAGTGGTGCTGCGGCTACATAATCGCCAAGTACATCAGGCATTTTCTTATCAATATACATGTCATCTCTTACCATAAGCCCAAATGACACCTGATTGTTATAGAAATAATCATTAATTGTCATCTTAGCCTTAAGGGTAAAGTTCACATTTACAGGAATCTTCTTATAGTACATTGCAATTCCGTCTGTAACAGCAGATATCTTGCCATCATTATTCTTAACCGCGATGTGTATTCCCCCTGGAACTTCTTCAAGTATATAATTATCAGATTCCGTTGGCAGAGTTGTAACATCACCGAATACTGTGCCTTTGAATCCATATGCATCTTTAAAGTTCTTGCTGTCAGCAAGCTCATCGCTGAACACTACCGGCTGTGAACCGCAAGGTTCTCGCCGATCTCGCCGTGAACGACATGAATGCGTTCCGCGAGCTCGTGAACGTTGCCAATCAGGCGCGTGCGTAAGAAATAACGCAATGGCCGTCCGCAAAGGATCCTTTCCGGGCGGCTTTTTTATACTTTGAATTGTTTCGGGAGGCCACGGTATGGTGATTGAAAGCACGCGCAACGAAACGGTTAAACGTGCACGCGCACTCGCGCAGCGCAAAGGAAGGCTGGAACAGGGCGTACACTTCATTGAAGGTGAAAAGCTGGTGCGTGAGGCTGTGGTTTCCGGTGCGCAGTTTGTGGATGCTTTCATAGAGGATGGGCATGACCTGATGGCTGCCGTGCTCTCCGGCAGCGGCGCGAATGTATACACGGTGCGCCGCAGTGTGATGGAAAGCCTGACGCAGACCGGAACGCCGCAATGGGTGTGCGCAACGGTAAAAACGCCGGAACAGCCCATTCCTGAGTACTACCCTGCGGGGTTGATCGTGGCGCTTGATTGCGTACAGGATCCCGGCAACCTCGGCACGATCCTGCGCACGGCGGATGCGATGGGAGCTTGCGGCCTGCTGCTTGGCGAAGGATGTGCCGACCCATATGCCCCTAAGCCGCTTCGCGCTGCGATGGGGTCGATCTACCACATCCCGGTCTGGCAGGGAAACCTTGAAAACGAAGTCGCACGCCTTGCCGCGCAGGGCTTCACGCTTGTATGCGGGCATCTCAAGGGCGCGGACGTGCTGCCGGAACCGGGTGAAAAGTGCGTGCTTGTAATCGGAAACGAAGGAAACGGCGTTTCGGACGCCATCGCTGCGCAGTGCCAAACATACCGCTTGCCCATGTATGGCTTTGCAGAATCGCTCAACGCATCCGTTGCAGCCGGGATTCTCATTTATGAGCTTGCGAGGAAAATGCGGGGATAAGAAACAAAAAAGCGGATGGGCGCAGCTTATCCGCTTTTATAGTTCAACGCAATACACGCCCCAAATTCAGCAAAAGCCGCTCCCTGTGGCTCAGAACGTATTGCTCCGATCGCAGCAGCGCAAGGAAAGCATCTCGGGAGAGCCAAAGATAAGACACCGTTTCGTCGTCCTGCAGCGTGACGGCATTTTTGCTGCAATTAACGCGGCAGAAATAGCCGTGATAGATCGTGTCATGGCTGACGGTGCGGTACAGCGGCATAAAGCGCTCTGCCGAGATCCCCGTTTCCTCCAGCAGCTCGCGCTTTGCGGCTTCTTCCGCGGTTTCACCCTTGAGCGCGCTTCCGCCCGCTGTGGCCTCATAGAGGCCGGGGGCGTTGGGCTTTGTGAATGCCCGCTGCATCAGAAGAAAATCGCCGTCAGCATGCTGTACAAGGACTTCGCTGACGAGGTGATACAGCCCTTCCGGAACCGTTTCTCCGCGGATAAGGTCGCGTCCGGCGGGCGTGCCGTCTTCATAATAAGCATCCCAAAGTTCCACGCTTACGCCTCCATAAATGAAAACAGACCCTGTCGCCGTGCTTCCGAAAACAGATACGGTGTGATGTCAGGATAGGTGAGTGCGTCGGGCAGTGCGTCAAACGTGCGCACTTCAGCGATTTCGCTTTCCGGAAGCTGTGCAAGCTGCGTAATCCCTGCAGCGAATACGACGCCGCTTGCCGCACTTTCGTTTCGCTTTACGCAGTAATCGCATATTGGAATAAGATCGAATTTCTTAGCGCCACTTTCTTCAAACAACTCACGCTGCGCTGCTTGCAGAGGCGTTTCGCCGGGTTCGATATGCCCGCCCTGCGTCTCCCATGTCGCGCGCTCTCTGTGGCGACTCAGGAGAAGCCGGCCTTTATATTCGGAAAGCACGACGACATATTTGTAATTCTCAAGCGAGCCAAGGGGGCTGACCGTGCAGCACGGCCCTACCTTCTGCCCAAACTTATTTTTTAATGCTGCTCTCGCCAAATGGATGAGTTCAGCTTCATCTTCATCTTGCGCTGGAATTCGCTCGGCGATTTGTGCGATAATCGAATAAAGCGCTTTCTGCGTTTTAAGAGAAAGAAGCGGGAAGAGTTCATTCATTATGTTGACTTGCCATATGAAATCATTCCCAGAAAACACTTCTGAGATTGGGTCAGCGAGAATCGCTTCATGCTTTCGAAGCACGGACAGCATTATGGGCGCAACCGGCCAATTCATGTCTTGAATCCAAGTGAGCGCTGCATTAGCCAATGGATTAAAGGCTTCATCAGATAACTCTATTAAAGCGGAAAGGTTCGAAACATCGAATTTGTCGCGGGGAAGCAACGCCATTTTAACGTAATTCTCCATCCACTCCGGCAGTATGCCGACGGAGCGCAGCGCACGGTAAAGCTTCGGGTTCGGCATGCCGATGATGGTGAAATAACAGCCCTCGAGGCGTTCCACAAGCAGCGAGCCCGGGCCTTGAATGCCGTAAGCGCCGGCTTTGTCAAGCGGCTCACCCGTGGCGATGTATGCATGGATCTCCTCGTCCGAAAGCGGAGCAAATGTGACCTCCGCCGCATCATGGAAAACGATGCGGCGCGTGCCGGTAAGCACTGCGACACCTGTATAGACGGTGTGCGTGCGCCCGCTGAGCGTGCGAAGAATGCGAAACGCGTCCGAAGCGTCCGCGGGTTTGCCGATGATGCTCCCATCAAGATAAACAATTGTGTCCGCACCGACAACGCAGCAGTCTCCGTAAGATGCAAATACGGCCTCAGCCTTGCGCAGGGCCAGCCTTTCTACAAACGCTCCGGGTGCGCAGGGCGGCACATGCTCATCCGCATCGCTTACAACGATTTCATACGCATAGCCCATCAACGCAAGCATTTCGCGCCGCCGCGGGGACTGGGAAGCAAGGATTAAACGCATAAAGACGGCTTCTCCTGTTTCATAAGATAATCTATATAGTATAACATAAAGGCGTATAACGCGCACGAAAACAGGCAATACTTTCCATCATTCCAGAACTGTGGATGAACGGGAGGTATGTCAGGATGTGTTTGAATCTTTCCGGTTTACTGATGCGCAATATTGCCATCGATTTCGGAACCGTAAATACGCTCATCGCAATCAAGGGGCGCGGCATTGTGCTGCGAGAACCGAGCGCAGTGGCCGTTTCAGCGGACGAGCGGCGTGAACCGCTCGCATTCGGCAGGGAGGCCATGCAGATGCTCGGCCGCACGCCGGGTGGTATCAACGTCGTATATCCGATGCGGGACGGCGTTGTGGCGGATTATGCGCTTTCCGCAGAAATGCTGAAATACTTTATACAAGCGGCGCTTGGCCATAAAGTTGGGGCGCTCGGCGTGCGCCTTGTGCTGTGCCTTCCGCTTTGCGTTACGGAAGTGGAACGCAGGGCACTTGCCGATGCGGCGCGCGGCGCAGGCGCGCGCGATGTGCTGATGCTGGACGAACCGCTTGCAGCCGCCGTAGGGGCGGATTTACCCGTGTTTGAGCCGATAGGATCCATGGTGGTTGACATTGGCGGAGGCACGACGGACGTTGCAGTGCTGGCGCTTGGCGGCATTGCTGCTTCAGCTTCCGTGCGCACGGGCGGTACGCATCTTGACGCAGCCGTCCGTGAGCATGTGCAAAAGGCGCACGGGGTCATGGTCGGCGAGCGCACGGCAGAGGAAATTAAGATTGCGCTTGGAAACGCGCTGCCGGGCGTCACGGAGCGCATGCAGGTGCGCGGCAGAAAACTGGATACCGGCTTGCCCACCAGCTTGATTTTGAACGCCGGCGAGGTTGCGCATGCGATAGCGCCCGCGGTGCAGCGCATCGTGGCAGCGGTGAAGGACGCGCTTTCCGAAACGCCGCCGGAACTTGCGGGCGACCTCTACTGCGGCGGCATTACGCTTACGGGCGGCGGCGCGGAGCTAAGGGGGCTGGACCGGTTGATTTCTCAGGAAACGGGCATGCCCGTGCGCGTAGAGGAAAGCCCGCTGGATTGCGTGGCGCTCGGCGCGCTCAGGATGCTGGACCGGCAGGAAGCCTTCGCAGAAGCGGCCCACACGCTCGAAGCGTGATTCTTAACATACTGTGACGATTTTTCCCAATGCCTTGCAAGCGCCGCGCCTTGCAAGTATAATAGGATAGCAAGAATCCAGCCGAAAAGGCTTGCTTTTCATGCGGCCAAGGAGGAAGCGGTTGCGCGGTTTATTCAAAAACAAACCTTTCGTCATCATGCTCATAGCCATCGTGCTTTTGGGCATTTTGGCGTTTGCAACCTCTGGCGAACGCTCTGTTTCGTGGCTTGAAAGCACGGTGGGAGCGGTCGTGCAGCCGGTGCAGACATTCGCTTCCAAAGCTTCGGACAGCATCATCGGATTTTTTCAGCGCATCTTTAAGACAACGGATGCGGATAAGGCACTGGAACAGCTTTCGGCGCGCCTTGCGCAGCTTGAAGGCGTAGCGGAGGAAAACGAAAAGCTTCGGGCAGAAAACGAACGCCTGAAGGAACTGCTGAACTATTCCGGGGTTTCTTCGGATTATACGTTTGTGACGGCGGCCGTCATTGGCAACAGCCAGGGGATATGGTTTGATGTGTTTACGATCAATGCAGGCCGAAACAAAGGGATTCAAAAGGATATGGCTGTTGTGAATGCGGACGGCCTTGTGGGACGCATTACGGAGGTAGGCGCAACTTGGAGCAAAGTTACCTCCATTATCGATTCCAGCACGGAGGTTTCCGTTATGGTGGATCGTACGCGCGATATCGGCCTGACGCGCGGCACGCTCACTGCCGGGGATGGCAACATGCTGGAGCTTTATTTCCTTGCATCCGGATATGACCTTGTTCCGGGCGATGTAATCATCACCAACGGGATGGGAAGCGTGTACCCAAGAGGCATCACAGTCGGCACGGTGACGGAGGTTGCACGGCGGACGGAGGGCTCTTCTGCAGATCGTAATGCAGTGCTTCAGCCCAGCGTGGATTTTGGCCACTTGGAAGAGGTTATGGTGATCACCGGAACGGGTGAGGAAGAAGGGGAGGAGTAAGCATGCGAAGGGCAGCCTTGCCGATTGCGCTCCTCATCGGCATTTATTTGGATTCAATTCTGTTTTGCAGGCTGAACATCAGCGGCATCCGGCCGGATGCCCTCCTTGCGGTGGTCGTATCCGCCGGCGTTTTGTTGGGGAGCGTAAAAGGAGGCCTGTTGGGCGTCGGAATCGGGCTGTTTATGGACGTGCTGTTTGGAAAATGCGTGGGCCTTTCCGCCATTGCTTACATGGTTGCCGGCGCGGCAGGCGGAATGTTTTACCAGAAGTTTTATGCAGACAATGTGATTGTCCCGGCTGGGGTTGCGGCTGCCAGCGCGCTCTTAAAGGAGCACATCATGATGTTGGCCGTGCGGCTTTCCGGCGGGACGTTTTCTTATGCGGAGATGGTGGGCGCGTATGTGCTGCCCTCCATGCTGCTGACTGTAGCGCTTACAATGCCCGTGCATGTCCTCCTCAAGCGCGCGCTTGCGCGCCAGGTTCGGACGGAGCACCGCGCCGGCCGGGCTTGAGCGCCTGTACTGGAGGATGAAACAGAAACCATGAAAAGACCAATTGGGCGCTTTTTAATCGTTGCCGTCCTGATGCTGGGCATGATGGGCGCTTTGGTATACCGGCTGGGAACGCTTACAATTGCGGAAGGACAGACCTGGTCTGAGGAAGCGGCGGGCCGCAAGGTGCGTACGATCGCCTTAAAGGGGGAACGCGGGCGCATTCTGGACCGCAACGGCGTTGTGCTTGCATACAGCGAAACCTGCTACAATGTTGAGTTCCTGCGCGATGCGGACAGCCGGACGGATTACGATTCCGCTGTATACACGGAATCCCTGATCAAGGCGATTAACATTATTGAGCAAAGCGGCGGAACAACCATTGATACTTCCTACCTTGCGATGGATGAATCCGGAGAGATCGTTTACGATTGGGGCGTAACGAGCGAAGCGGCGATCCGCGCGCGCTATAAGAATTTCTGCGAAGCCGTAGGCCTTAATATCCAGCGCCGCGACCCGAATTATAAAGCATATCCCAAGGATTCCTCCAAATGGGACATCTCCAAGTGGCCTACGGCGGAATATGCGTACAATTACCTGCGCCGCGCCTGGTTTATTCCGGAGGAATACACATTTGAGCAGGCAAACAAAATCATTGCAATTCGCCAGGAAGTAAGCCTCAACAACTACAGAGCGTATGAACCCGTCACAATTGCGTATGACGTGGATTTTGATGTTGTGGCGGAAATCAAGCAGCACAGCGATGAGCTGGTCGGCGTTCAGGTATCGCAGAGCACGACGCGCGTCTACCCCCGCGGCGAGACGGCGGGGCATATCGTGGGCTATCTTTCCCGCACGGCGGATACCGTGAGCGTGAATACCCTGCTTGCAAAGGGATACACGATTGAAGAACTGGAGCCGCTCTATAAATACGAAACGACAACGGATGAGGAAGGCAACACGATCCCCAAGCGGGATGAAGACGGCAATATTGTGTATGTTTACGACGAGAGCGGCAACCATGTAATCGACATGACAAGCAGCTCCGGCCTTGCGTATTCCTACAGCGATTATGTGGGTGTTTCCGGAATAGAATCCACGATGGAAGCCTACCTTACAGGCGCAACAAAGGCGCATCAGGGAGCAAAAGAGGTTGAAATCAACAAGAACGGCAGTGTGATCCGTGAGCTTGCGCAGACCAATGCCACGAACGGCAGCGACGTGTCGCTGACCATCGACATTGAACTGCAGGCAGTTGTGGAAGCGGCGTTGGAAAAGCTCATCCATAAACTCAGCGCGGATGAGATGGCGTATATGCTCAATGACATCGCTGAAGAAGAAGCAAAAGGCAAGACAAGCAAATATGCCGATAAACTCGATACGATCGAAACTGCAAAAACCGGTGCAATCGTAGCGATGGACCCGCGCACGGGTGACGTGCTTGCAATGGCCTCCTATCCGGGCTTTGACCCCAACTGGTTCATACAGGGGCTCACGGAGGAACAGGCGGAATACATCAACGACGCGGAAACCACGCCTATGCGCAACAAGGCGATCTCCCTTAAGATTGCACCGGGCTCCATTTTCAAGATGGTCACGGGAGTTGCAGGCGTTTCCGAAGGCGTAGTCCAGATCGACGAGGCGGTAAACGACCGCGGGGACGGCGGATACTATTATATCCATACGACGGATGAGAACGGAAACGCGAATGTAATTAAAACAAATGCGCCGCATTGCTGGAAGCGCTATCATGAGGAGCACGCAAATTTGACGCTTACCCAAGCGCTTGCCCAATCCTGCAACTACTACTTTTGCGAGGTTGCATATCGCATGGGCATTGATATGTTGAACGAGTGGGCAGGCAAATTCGGCCTCACGAGCAAAACGGGGATTGAACTTCCGGGAGAGTCCACAGGCATCTGCGGCGGGCAGTCTGTGCTGTTTGACAACACGCTGCTCGATGCGGAAGGGAAGCTGAGTATCACCGCACAGAAAACAAGCCTTCCATCCCTGATTTATCGCCGGCTTTGCACCCTTCTGCGTGAATGCATGGACAAACGCATGATGGAGATTGACGAGGATGCCGTAAGCTCCTGCGCGCTGCGCCTGATGCAGATTCAGGACGGAAACGGTTTGGATGGCAAAGGCCCGGAGATTCGCCGCATCATCAGCGAAGAAATCGGCATCCCGGAAGGCTATACGCAGACGCAGACCTGGACGAGTGAGATCGTGTCGCTTTTGAACGAGATTCAGTGGAAGCCGACGCAGACCATCCGCGCAGGGTTTGGCCAGGGCACAACGCTCGTTACGCCCATTGCTGTCGCACGGTATATCTCTGCGATTGCAAACGAGGGCACGGTATATGAAGCACATATTGTTGACCGCGTGATTGATGCAGACGGCAACGTTGTAATGGATACGGAGCCTGTTATCGTAAACACGATTGGCAACGATTCTGCGGAATGGGACAAACTTTGGGCTGCTATCAAGGAAGGCATGAAAGGCGTTGTGTCGCTGGAGGATCAAGGTACTGCGTCCGATAAGTTCTCCGAGGAATTTATGGAAAAGTACCTTGACAGGATCACGGGAAAAACGGGCTCCGCGCAGATTGGTCTTGCCTCAATTGATATTGAAACCACTTCGTGGTTCGTCACATATGCGCCGCGCGAAGATCCGGAGATCGTGATTGTATCCTGCGTCCCGAACGGCTTTTCCGGGGCATGGAGCATATCGGCGGCGGAGGAGATCTATACTTATTATTTCAACAAGCAGGATTGCGCAGCGCCAGAGACGCTTGCACAGGTCAACGGTATCGTGCCGTAACGCTGCCGCTTGCCGCAAAAAGCAACCTATAATATTCCACTTTACAACCCGTGTAGAAGTGCTATAATAAAAACAGAACATTTGTTCCGGCGCATAAAAGGAACAACAATGAGTATTCTGCACGTAGATCTGAACTCGTTTTATGCAAGCTGTGCCGTGGCGGACAGCGGCGGAAAGTACACGGCTGAAACACCGCTCATCGTATGCGGAGACCCAAAGAAGCGGCATGGCATTGTGCTTGCAGCAACATATCCGGTCAAGCGCCGGGGCGTGCGTGCAGGCATGCCGGTGTGGCAGGCACTCTCCCTGTATCCAAAAGCCGTGCTTGTGCCGCCGGAATATGCCCGGTATACCGAATATTCTGAGGCGTTCATGCAAATTATCCGGAGCTATTCCCCGGTAACGATGCGCTATGGGATCGATGAATCCTATGTTGATTATAACGGGTGTGAACATCTCTTCGGCGCGCCGGAGACAGCTGCCCATGCCATCCGCGAGCGGGTGAAACAGGAGCTTTCCCTTACCGTTTCCGTAGGGGTGGGGGACAACATGATTATGGCCAAGATGGGCAGCGATTACAAAAAACCGGATGCGGTAACTGTGGTGAATGCAGAGAATTGGGAGCGGCTCATGTGGCCGCTGCCGGTGGAAAGCCTGATGTACATAGGCCGCTCAAGCGCAAGGCGCCTGCGCGCTATGGGCGTTCAGACGATTGGGGATCTGGCGCGGCAGGATCAGGCGGCGCTTCGGGCATTGTTCGGCGTAAACGGGCATGCCATGTGGGAGCGTGCCAACGGACGGGACGATACGCGGCTTATCAGCGAGCCGGAGCAACAGAAGTCCGTGAGCCATTCCACCACCCTTGAACGGGATGCCTGCGGGGATGCTGCGGTGTGCGCGGCGCTTTTGCGGCAAACAGAACAAACTGCGTATCGCCTGCGGCATGCGGGGCTGCGCGCATGCGTGGCGGGCGTACACCTGCGGTATGCGGATTTGCAATATGAAAGCGCACAAAAGACGCTGCCGCGTGCGACGGATGTGACGGATGAGCTTTACGGCGTCCTGCGGCCGCTCGCACTTGCGCTGCATCGCGGCCGTGCGGTGCGGCAGATCGGCGTTTCTTTTGGGCGGCTTACGGGGGAAGCCGAGCAGCTTTCATTGTTTGATGCGGCGCGCCATGTACGCATGCGGGCGCTGGATGAAGCGACGGATACGCTGCGGGACAAATTTGGTTTCGACATCGTGCGCCGCATGAGTACGCTTGGCTTTGCTCACACGGAAAAGGACGATTTTACGCCGTTTGCGCGGCATTAGTGTGCGCATGCTTCCATATTTTTGAAAACTGCGGTATAATCAAGCTTTAGGGGAACTACGATTTCAGGAGGATACGTTTCATGACAATTCCGGACAGGGTAGCGTTTACGCTATTCGGGAAAAATATCTACTGGTACGGGGTGCTGATGGCAGTCGGCATTATTCTGGCTGTACTTTTGGCAAATCGGGAGGAAAAACGCAAAAAACTCCCTGCGGACATCATCATCGATATGTGCCTTGTCATTATTCCGTGCGGTGTGGTCGGCGCGCGTCTGTATTATGTGCTGTTCCATTTGGATCGCTATTTGCAGAACCCGATCAGCATCCTTTATATCTGGGAAGGTGGCCTTGCCATTTATGGCGCGGTGATCTTTGGCCTATTGGGAGCGTTCGTGTTTTCCCGTGTGCGCAAGGTACGCTTCCTGAAGCTTGCGGATTGCATCATGCCGGGGCTTGCGCTTGCACAGGCCATCGGCCGGTGGGGAAACTTCTTTAATCAGGAGGCGTTCGGCCTGCCGGTTACCGCACGGATGATCGCGCAATTCCCGGCGCTGCAATATTTCCCGCTCGCGGTTGGCATTGAAGGAACGCATTATTTTAACGAAGCGGTCTGCACGGCCTGCGTTACCGGTGCGAACGGCGTCCACCTGCATCTCGCCACATTTTTTTATGAATCCATCTGGTGCTTTATCATCTTCCTTGTACTCTGGACCTGCCGCAAGAAGTTTAAGCACGATGGCGACATGATGCTTTATTATGCAGGGCTATATGCGTTTGAGCGCATGTTTGTGGAAGGTCTGCGGGGGGACAGCCTCTGGCTGATCCAACCGGATACGGTTTCCTGGCTTTCCGGCGGCATCCGGGTTTCACAGCTGCTTAGCATCGTGCTTGTAATTGCAGTGATTGTGTTTGCGCTTGTGCGTTGGCGCAGAGAGAAAAAGCTTGGCATGCTGATCTGGCCCAAGCCGGAAGAACCGTGCATTGAGGCGGAATGCAGCGAAGAAGCGGCCGACGAAGCGATCGACGAAGCCGGCAAACCCACGGATGAAACTCCTGAAAAGGCGGACGAGCCTCAGGATGAGGATAAAACAAACGAAAAAGAAACGGAGCAGTAATTATGACTTGCTTACAGCCACGCAACCTGACCATGATGACGGATCTGTACCAGCTTACGATGATGTATGGATACTTTAAACATGGCATGACCCAAAACGAAGCGGTGTTCGATCTGTTTTTCCGCGAGCGCGAAAACAGCGCTTATGCGATGATGGCGGGCACGGAATCCGTTGTGGAATACATCAACAACCTGCACTTTACAGATGATGATATCGCATACCTTCGTTCGCTGAACCTGTTTGACGAAGCATTCCTGAGCATGCTCCTGGAATTGCGCTTCACGGGGGAAATCTATGCCATGAAGGAAGGCACCGTTGTATTTCCCTATGAACCGCTGCTCCGCGTGAAAGCGCCGATTATGCAGGCGCAGCTTGTAGAAACAGCGCTTTTAAACCTTGTAAACCACCAAACGCTGATTGCAACAAAGGCAAGCCGCGTTGCATATGCAGCGCAGGGGGATGAGGTCATGGAATTCGGACTCCGCCGCGCGCAAGGGCCGGATGCCGGCATTTATGGCGCGCGCGCCGCAGTAATCGGCGGGTGCAGCGGAACGAGCAACGTGTTTACCGGGCAAATGTATAATGTGGCCCTCAAAGGTACCCATGCGCATAGCTGGGTGATGAGCTTCCCAAGCGAGCTGGATGCGTTCCGCGCCTATGCAGAAACGTTCCCGGCCGCGTGCACGCTGCTTGTGGACACCTATGATACGCTGCGCAGCGGAGTGCCCAATGCAATTACCGTTTTTAACGAGCTGAAGGCCAAGGGCTATAAACCCGTCGGCATCCGGTTGGATTCGGGCGATCTGGCGTATCTTTCCAAACGTGCCCGCACCATGTTGGATGAAGCAGGGCATTCCGATGTAAAAATCCTTGCATCGGGCGATCTGGATGAAACGGTGATCCGTGACCTGAAGGCGCAGGGGGCTAAGATCGACATTTGGGCCGTGGGCACGAAGCTTATTACCTCCCTGGATTGCCCGGCGTTGGGCGGCGTATATAAAATGGCGGCTGAGATTGTGGATGGGAAACTGATTCCAAAGATCAAGCTCAGCGAAAACGTTGTGAAGATGACGAACCCGGGGTATAAGAAGGTTCTGCGCCTGTATACAAAATGCGGCATGGCGCTTGCAGACCTGATTGCCCTTGAAGGGGAAGAGATTGACGCAACAAAGCCTTTGCGTATTTACCATCCCGAACAAAGCTACAAAACCAAGGTCCTGCGGGATTTTACCGTGCGCGAGATGCTTGTGCCGATTTTTATCGACGGAAAACAGGTATACGAGCTGCCCTCGATTGAGGAAATCCGGGCATATGCGCAGAAGGAGCTTGCGACATTCTGGGAAGAATACCGCAGGCTGCTTAACCCACATGTATACAAAGTGGATATGTCCGATGGGTTATATGATCTGAAACAAAAGTTGATCCGGGAGAATAAGAAGCAGAATGACGAGGAGATCAAAGCGTAAGGCCGGGACCCTGCTGCTTGCGCTCCTGCTGTGCATGGGCGCGGTTTCTGGCTGCGTCCGCGAGCGCCCGGTGCTTTTGCCGGAATATACCTTGCCTACGCCTACGCCGGAACCTACGCCCGAACCCACGCCGGAACCCATTCCAACTCCGGAGCCTACGCCCACAGCCACACCGGAATTTGATGCGCTCGGGCGTTTCGTGAGCTCAAGCCTGCATTATACACAGTACGTCTCTTTTGAGATGATCCAGGTGTACGAGCAGGCAGAGGATACCTTCCTGGATGCAGTGGCGGTGAATTCTTATCCGGAAACGTTGGTCTGCGCGGTGGATGTACACTTTTTTGAAGAGGCAGGCGGCGCTGAAATTGCAGGGAGCCAGCTTCAAACACGGGATGGGCAATACGTCCTTGTGCTTGCACCCGGAGAGACCACTGTTTTTGCGCAGATTGATACCGATATTGTGCTGACCGACAAACCTTTGGAATTCATGTTTGACGAAGCGTTTGGCATCAGGCCGGATGTTACTGCTGAATAAGAACCGGGAGGCTATGGACACCCATAGCCTCTTTTTGTGCATCGGACGGCATGCTATAATAAACGGAAACTTTAATCCTTTTCTAATCTGCCTTACGGGATAGCTTTAATTCCCCGCTGTTATCCTGTCATCATGCGGACGGGAAATGTGCTGCAGGATGAAAGCAAGGAGGAAAAAACGATGGAACACATCGAGATGGTTGAAAAACTGATGGAGAAAGCGAATGTCAGCTATGCGGAAGCAAAGCAGGCGCTTGAGAACAACAATTGGGACATGTTGGATGCATTGATTGAGCTGGAGCGTCAGGGCAAGGTTCACGGCCGGCAGAGCACAGCACGCTGCACGACGGAACCTGAAAAGGAGAACAAAGGCACGCGGCAGGAAAGCCCAGGTGCAAACAAAAGCGATCACAGTGGATGGGATGAATTTTGGAACGGCTTTTGCAGGTTGATCCGAAAGGGAATGCAAAACCATTTCGTTGCGCAACGGCGTGGTGAAACGGTTATCAGCATTCCCGTGCTGCTGCTTATTCTGCTGCTGTGCATCGGCTTCTGGTTCATTCTTCCGTTGATGATCGTGGGGCTTTTCTGTGAATGCCGGTATTCCTTTGAAGGGCCGGATTTGGGCCGTAAGGATGTGAACGATGCAATGGGAAAAGCCACGGAATATGCGGATGACCTGAAAGCCAGCGTCAAATCTGGAATGAACGAGGATAAAACGCGTCAATAAACCATGGGCGCTGCGCAGCGCGCAAAGGGAGGGGAGGCACCGATGGCGAAAATTCTTGTCGTAGAGGACGAAGAAAAAATCGCCCGCTTCATTGAACTGGAATTACAGCATGAAGGATACGAAACGGGGAAGGCTGCAGACGGGAGAGCGGGGCTGGAGATGGCGGAAAGCGGCAGGTATGACCTTATGCTGCTGGATATCATGCTGCCGCAGCTCAACGGGCTGGAGGTGCTGCGCCGGCTGCGTAAATCCTCAAGCATGCCCGTCATCATGCTTACCGCGCGTGATGCGGTCATGGATAAGGTAAGCGGGCTGGACATGGGCGCGGACGATTATATTACAAAACCCTTTGCGATTGAGGAACTGCTTGCGCGCATCCGCGTGATCTTGAGAAAGGGCAGCGGAAAACGGGAGGAGGAAGGGAACGTACTTTCCGCATGCGGCGTGCTGATGAACGTTGCATCCCACACCGTTACGTGCGAGGGCAAGGAGATCGCGCTTACCAACAAGGAGTTTTCTTTGCTGCAAACATTGCTTGAAAACAAAAACATCGTGCTTTCCCGCGATACGCTGCTCACGCGCGTGTGGAGCTATGATTATATCGGAGAAACCAATGTGGTGGACGTGTATGTTCGATATCTCCGTCAGAAAATCGATGATGCGTTCGGCATCAGGCTGATCCAAACCGTGCGGGGCGTTGGGTATGTCATAAAGGATGAGACGGCATGAAGCAGACGGAAAAACCGCGTTCCACCTCCATTGCCCGGCGGTTGAACTGGCATTTTCGCCTGCAGCAGCTCGAGGGCATTTTTGCATCCGACCTTGCGCTTGCTGTCTTTGCCGTGTGCCTTTGGTGCTACCTTGCGGAAGCGGAGCGCGTTGCGAAATGGACGCTGTGGATGGACCGCAGCATAACGCTTGGAGAAGGCGGAACGCTTTGGCAAATGCTGCAAGGAGCCACATACTCGTTCACGCTGCGCGGCGCACAGGCACAGGCCTTTACCGTGGATGCAGGGCGTTTCCTCAGCATATTTGCCGCGGTGATGGCCGTGGTGTTTGTCTGCCAGATCATTGGCTGGCTATGCAAATGCGCTTCGGGTACGGCGGAGATCCGGCGGTACTTAAAGCCAATTGATGACATTGCTCAGGCAGCGGAACGGGCTTCCGCACAGCAATTTGACGAAAGCAAGTTCCGTGATCTGGAGGATGCGATTTACCACATCAATGCCGCAACGCCGGATGCAAAGCTGAGCATTGGCGATACGGAGCTTGCGGGGCTTGAAGCAGCAGTCAACAATTTGATGAAGCGCATGCATGAAAGCTATCGCCAACAGGTGCGCTTTGTGGATGATGCAAGCCATGAACTGCGTACGCCGATTGCGGTAATCCAGGGATACACGAACATGCTGGACCGTTGGGGCAAGGATGATGAAACCGTGCTCAATGAATCCATTGCCGCCATTAAAACCGAATCAGACCACATGAAGACCCTTGTGGAGCAGCTCCTGTTTTTGGCGCGCGGGGATATGGGGCGCCAGCAATTCAAGCCGGAACAGATCGCGCTTGCCGACATGCTCCAGGAAATCCATGAAGAATCTGAAATGATAGATCACAGACACCCGTATGCGCTCAGGGTAGACAGACTTTGTGCTGCTTTTGCGGATCCTGCTATGCTGAAGCAGGCTGTACGAATTCTTGTGGACAACGCCGCGAAATATACGCCGGAAGGAGGCGGGATTACGCTGCGCCTGCGCACAGATGAAAGGGGATACCCCTGCATTGACGTACAGGATGCAGGCATCGGCGTGGCGCAGAAGGATGTTTCCCACATGTTTGAACGGTTTTACCGGAGCGATGCGGCGCGAAGCAGCCAGACGGGGGGAAGCGGGCTTGGCCTTTCCATTGCGAAGTGGATTGTGGATCAGCACGGCGGCTACTTTGAGGTCGTGAGCGCAGAGGAGGTCGGCACCCGCGTTTCCATCCACTTGCCCCAAAAGACAGAAACTCAAACAAGCGCATCCGTAAGAAGCGCATAACGATGCGTGACATAAAGCTGCGTATGCTTTAATTGGGCGGAGAAATCTACAATGGTTTCATAAGAACCGCCGGAAAGGGCCTGCAGGGAGGCTTTCGTGTCCCGGTAGGCATCCAGAAGCTGGGAAAGCATGCCATCCGTTCCATCAAAGGAGAGCAAACCGCCCATGTCTGATTCCAATGCAGAAAGAATTTCAAGGGAGAGTGTTTTTCCCTGCTCAACGCTCATGCCTTCCTTATCAAAATCGATTGCCGCAGTGGAGAGCGCGCTCTGCGCCTTTTCAAGTGCGGCAAAACCGGATTCGATCTGAGGAATGCGGTCCTCCGAAGCGGTTACCCGGAACGTTGCAGCGGCAGTGGAAAGCTCATATACCGTGCAGTCGATTCCTTCACCTACCAGGCGCGTCTTAACGCTTTTTGCGCTTTCAGCACTATCGTACCCGGAGGCCATGACGCGGTAGCGTATTTCCCCGGTGGATGCGTCCTCCAGAATATAGCCGCCAGCCCCCTGCGCCTGCAGAGCTTCCGCTTGCGCTTCCGCGTTGGATTTGGAAGTATAGACACCCATTTGCAGCATAAAGCAGTCAAGCGCCGGCAAAGAAACCTGTGCGCTGACGGTGGCGCCTGAAGAAGCCCCTGCGGACAGATCAACCGCCGTGGAGAGGCTCCCATCTGGCGTTGGGGTGCCGCTTACGCTTTGCGAACCATCCGAATCCCCATTGGTTTTTCCTGAAAAAGCGGAGATCATCGGCGCCATTACGTTTTCAGCAATCCAGGTGCCGGCTGCAGAAGCCGAAACAAGATAGACGATTGCACCAACCATCAACAGGGACACAATCGCCCGCCCTGCATCGGATGAAGTGCTGCTGCTCCTGCGCGCAGCGGCGCGGCCGGAAGCTTTCCGGCGCGAGGACGCCCTTCTTTTCCGCCTGTATTCCATGGTATGAATCCCCCGTATCCGTAGTTTGTACTATACATATGCCTTGTACATGCGCTTCATGCCATGCAAAAACGCCCCTCCTTTTATAAAGAGAGGGGCGCGCGCTTTTATATTAACGAGCAAGCCGTAAGCCGAGTTCTGTCAGCGGATTGCTCCGCCGTGTGGCCATCTATCTTGGCGCATCGTTGCCGATGCGCTCACGCGATTACCGAGAGCCTGACGGGCAGCCATTTCTGCGGCAAAACCGCAAGCGCTCTCATTCCAATCTTGCACCGGGTGGGGTTTACAGGGCGGTCAAGTCGCCAAGCCGCCGGTGAGCTCTTACCTCGCCTTTCCATCCTTACCTGCATGAATGCAGGCGGTATATTTCTGTTGCACTTTCCCTGGAGTCGCCTCCGCCGGACGTTATCCGGCACCCTGCCCTATGGAGCTCGGACTTTCCTCATGCGGACAAACCCGCACGCAGCCACTTGGCTTACTCGTTAAAAACAAATTATTGCTGTGTGTAAAGGATCCTTCCGCAGTTCTCACATTCAACGAGCCCTGTGCCCGCCGCAACACGTTTCACCGTAGCGGTGGGAAGGGACATGTTGCAGCCGCCGCATTGGTTGTTTTCCACCTTGGCCATGGGGGCTGCATGATGCGTTTTTACTGCATCATATTTTTTCAGAAGTACAGGATCCACTGTGGAGCGGCATTTTTGCGCTACCGCCTGCGCTGCATCCAACTCGGGCTGTGCGGCGGCAATTTCATCTTCACATTGTTTGCGCACCGCATCGTATTCCTTTTTGGCCTTACCGGCTTTTGCATAGGTTTCCTTGTAATCCGCAGTCGCCTTTTCGATCCATGCAAGCGTGTCGTAAAGGCCGCGGCGGGCGGAATCCACTTGGGAAAGCAGACCTTCGAGAGAGCGGCGTGATTCCGTCATTTCTGCTGCGGTGCATTCCTCATCGCGCTCCATCACCGTGAATTCGGAAAGCTCAAGCTCATACTTGTGCTCGAATTCATCGACCTGTGCGGCGAGCTTATCAACGGAAGCCCTGCGCGCATCAATTTGCTTCTGGATGCTTGCAATGAGCGTCTGCTGCTCGCTTAAAAAGGCGTGCAGCTTGTTCAGCTTCTGGCGGGAGGGGGTGGTTTTGATGCGGGCTTCAACCTTTTCGAGCGCGAGCTCGGCCTGTTGGTATTCCCAAAGCGCATCGAGTTTGTTCATAGCAGTACCTCCTATATCTATAGTGACCGTGTCTGCCTCCGAAAAATCACTCAATCCGGCCAAGACACGCGGCTTCCGAAAGCGTCAACCTATATTGTACATCATTCGTAAGCGCCTGTAAATGGTGGATCAAAGGAAGCAACACGACGCGTTCTGTTTCATAATGCCCGGCCTCGATCACATTCAAACCGAAAAAGCGCGCGGAAAGCGCTTGATGGTGCTTAATCTCGCCCGTCACAAATGTATCCGCACCGGCTGCATGGGCAGCTTCCACATCACTGCCGCCCGCGCCGCCGATCAGCGCAACGCGCGAAACGGGGGAAATCGGATCGCCGCATACGCGTACGGCTGTGCCAAGCCGCTCTGCGACAAACGCGGCGAAAGCGCCGAGCGTTTCGGGAATGTTTGCGCCGCGCATGCCAATTCGGCCGAGGCTTTCCGGCGGGAGGGGAGCGGCGTCGAAAATGCCGAGCGCATCGGCCAGACAATCGTTCACGCCGCCGGGCGCAGCATCAAGGTTTGTGTGGGCGGCATACTGCGCGATGCCGTGGCGTAGCAGGATGTATGCGCCAGCCGTAGCAGGATCACCGGGCAGAATGCGTTTTGCCCCGTCGAGAAAGAGGGGATGGTGTGTCAGCAACAGATCTGCGTTCCAGTCTACAGCCTCCTGTGCGGTTGTGGGCGTACAATCGAGCGCAACGAGCACCCGAGTGATCTCACGCCTGTCCGTGCCAAGCAAAAGGCCGACATTGTCAAAATCCATCGCAAGGCCGGGCGGTGCTATGTGCTCCATTGCTGCAATAAACTCAGTTAACTTCATTCGTTTGCCTCTCATGTTCCAAAATGTCCAACAATTCCTGCACGCCATGCAACGCATGCGCAAGCTGCGGCGGAACGATGCCCCGCTGTTCCGCTTTCCGCATGCGGCGGAGCCTGCTGTCCCGGCAGCGCAGAAGCGCCGGATACAGGGCTGGGTCGCGCTTTGCAAAAGCAATTGGGCCAAATTCCAAAAGCGCATCGCACGGAATATCAGCCGGCTGGCCAGGCCCCGGTTTCGCCGCGATGATTTGGTAATAACGCCCCGCATCCAGCACAAGCTGCTCATCTGCAAGGGAATAGCCCTGCTCCAACAGAAACCGGCGCAGCTCCAGCGTGCCGCCCATCGGCTGCATTACAATGCATTCCGCTGCCTGCGCAACAGCCGTGCCCTCCTCAAGCAGCCGGGCAATCAATTCACCGCCCATTCCCGCAAACACGAGCGCATCCGCTTCGCCGGGCGCAAGGTGTGAAAGCCCATCGGATACGGAGAACGCCAACTGCCCCTCCGAAACGCCGCAACGCAAGGCAAGCGCACGCGCCTTGGTAAGCGAATCCGCGCTTATGTCCGAAGCGATGACGCGCTTTACACCGCTCTGCTGCAACAATGCAACGGCAAGGCGGCCATGGTCAGAACCTATGTCCGCAACCGTTCCGAAGCCGCATAAAAACGATGCGGCAGCTGCGAGCCGCGGTCTCAGATGAACTTGCATGAACCCTCCATCTGCTTTTCTGATTCTATTGTAAAACAAAGACGCAGGTTTTGCAAAACGGAAAACAAAAATTAAATGTGTTGCGGCAGGAGAAAACACACAACCCACCCTAAACGGCGGATTTTGCATTTACCGCCACGGCACCCTGTGTTATACTATACATGGAAAAATATGCAGCATTTGTTACAACAGGAGGCGGTTTGCCATATGAAAAGGCTTTCCGGGCGCATGTGGGCATCTTTCATCGTGATCGGCTTCGTGGGGCAGCTGGCGTGGACGATCGAAAACATGTATTTCAATGTGTTCCTGTACAATACAATTTCGACCGATCCAAATGCCATTGCCACGATGGTGGCAGCAAGCGCTGCTGCAGCGACGATCACAACGCTTTTGATGGGGGCGCTTTCCGACCGGGTCGGCCGCCGCAAGCCGTTCATCTGCGCGGGTTATATTCTCTGGGGAATTTCCACTACAGCCTTTGGGTTCATCCGTGTGGAAAGCGTAGCGGCATGGGCAGGCGCAGCGAAAGCTGCAAGTGTGGCCGCGCTGCTTGTTGTTGTGATGGACTGCGTGATGACGTTCTTTGGCTCCACAGCAAATGATGCCGCGTTCAACGCCTATATTACGGACAGCACTACCCCTGAAAACCGCGGCAAGGTAGAATCGGTACTCGCAACGCTTCCCCTGCTTTCCATGCTTACGATCTTCGGAGGATTCGATTGGCTGACGCAGCAGGGCGAATGGCGCGCATTCTTTTTGATCTTTGGCGCGCTTGTTGTGTTAACGGGCATACTTGCCTGCTTCCTTTTAAAAGAAACGCCGCAAGGCGCCCCAAAAGGCAATTATTTCGCTGAAATTTTATATGGATTCCGCCCATCGGTCGTTCGGAGCAACGGAGCACTCTATCTTGCGCTCCTTGCGTTCGGCGTATTCTCTGTGGCGGTGCAGGTGTTCTTTCCATACCTTATCATTTACATGCAGAATTATCTGAAGCTCAATGCATATGCGCTCGTGCTGGGTGCCGTGCTGCTTGCGGCATCCTTGATCAGCATCCTTTCAGGCAGCCTGATTGACCGGTACGGCAAACTCAACTGCGTTCTTCCTGCGGCAGCAGGCATGCTTGCAGGGTTGGGGCTGATGTACTTTGCGCGCAGCGCTGCCTTTGTAATTGGCGCCGGCATTGTGATGATGGCAGGTTACATGCTTGTGACGGCCACGCTTTCCGCCGTCATCCGCGACTATACGCCATCCGGGCAGGTCGGGTTATTTCAGGGCGTACGGATGATTTTTGCCGTGCTGCTGCCCATGCTGATCGGCCCGTTCATCGGAGCTGCGGTCATCCGCAATAGCGGGGTGACTTATTTGGAGCTGGGCGTGGTAAAAAATGTTCCAACGCCCGCGATATTTCTTGCGGCGGCAGCCGTGCTGCTTTTGACCGCGATTCCCGTAACCCTTTTAAAAAGGAGAACCAAAGCATGAAAACCGCATGGAGCGAAACGCTTGACCCAAACGCGATCCTGCCGGAATATCCGCGCCCGCAGATGGTGCGCGAGAGCTATCTGAACCTCAACGGCGTGTGGCAATACGCCATTGCAAAGGAAGGGGAAACGCCGGAAAAGCCAGCGGGGGATATCCTTGTGCCGTTTTCGCCGGAAAGCGAGCTTTCCGGTGTGAGGCGCATGCTGAAACCGAAGGAGACGCTTTGGTATACGCGCGTATTCACACTGGCTGAGGGGTTCAATATCGGCCGTGTGCTGCTGCACTTCGGTGCGGTGGATCAAACCGCCACGGTGTATTTGAACGGGAATGAGTTGGGAACACATACAGGCGGATATCTTCCCTTTTCATTTGATGCGACCGATTCTCTCAAGGAAGGGGAAAACACGCTTGCTGTGCGTGTGCGCGATGAAAGCGACGCATCCTTCCATTCCCGCGGGAAACAGAAGCGCAAGCGCGGCGGCATATGGTATACGCCGCAAAGCGGAATTTGGCAGACCGTTTGGTGCGAAAGCGTGCCTGCGCAATATATTGCGGCCTTGCGCATTACCCCGCTTTTTGACGAAAGTTCCGTGGAAATATGCGCGTACCCACAGGATGCGGAATGCGCGCTGCCCTGCATTGTCCGCATCGGGGACGTGGTGCAGCATGGGACGGCGGGCGTACCGGTCACTGTCAGCATGGAAGGGTTTAAACCATGGTCGCCGGAGCATCCATACCTTTATGATTGCGAAGTGCGCATGGGCGAGGACTGCGTGAAAAGCTATTTCGGCATGCGCAAATTCGGCGTGGAGCAGGATGAAGCGGGCACTCCGCGCCTGTTCCTGAACGGTAAGCCGTATTTCCATACCGGTGTGCTGGATCAGGGCTATTGGCCGGATGGATTGTATACTGCGCCTTCGGATGCGGCGATGGTAAGCGATATCAGAGCCATGAAGGAAATGGGATTCAATATGCTGCGCAAGCACATCAAAGTTGAACCGCTGCGCTGGTATTACCATTGCGACCGTCTTGGGATGCTGGTTTGGCAGGACATGCCAAACGGAGGAGGAAAATACAACCTTGCCACGATCAGCCTGCCGCTCCTTACAGGAAAGCACCATTCGGACGGGGAAAAGCATTACCGCCGCTTTGCGCGGGCGGATGCACGGGGCAGGCAAGCGTATTACGATGAGCTGGAGGAGATGGTTGCGCTGCTTTATAACAGCCCTTCAGTTGCCATGTGGGTGCCGTTTAACGAGGGCTGGGGGCAGTTTGATGCTGCGGAAGCGGTGCGGCGCATTCAGGCGATGGACGAAACACGAACCATTGACCATGCAAGCGGCTGGCATGATCAGGGCATCGGAGCCGTACAAAGCCTGCACGTATATTTTAAGCCATACAAATTCGCCCCGGACAAACTGGGGCGTGCGGTGCTTTTGAGCGAATTTGGAGGCTATAACCGGCGGATCGAAGGCCATTGTTTTAACAAAAAGGACTTTGGGTATAAACGCTTTGAATCAGAGGAGGCGCTGCTTGGCGCCTGGCGCGCCCTGTATGAAAATGAAATCCTCCCCGCCAAAGAGCAAGGGCTTGCAGCCGCGGTCTATACGCAGCTTTCGGATGTGGAGGATGAGCTCAACGGCCTTCTGACCTACGACCGGGCAGTAAAGAAGCTTCCGGCCGATGCGGTGCGGGAGATTAACGAGAGGCTAAAGAACTGACGCATACAGCCGGTAGCGGCTGTATGTGATAAAACCGCAGGCGGCAGCGGCGCTGAGACTCTGACCGTCCTCTTCGTCTGCGAAAAATACAATTGATTCAACTGCAGGGTTTTCCGAAAGGACGACGCGCAGCGTATGGGAGAGCAGCGGCGCAGCTGCTCTTTCCGCTTCTTCCGGCCCGGTAAACGCAAGGCCGAATACCTCCGCAAGGGTTCCCTGTACTTTCAAAAATATACTGCCGAGGATCGTTCCATCCGGCACATAAGCAAAGATATACCAGCCGTCAGGTGCGGCATGCAGGCGCGCGGCGTTCCAATAGATTCCGCTGAAGTGCGCATCATGGAACGAAGCGTATGCGGTGAAGTCTGCCTCGCTTATGCGCTGGATGCCGGAGACGGGCGCGCAGGGCGTGAAGACGGTTGGAGAAAGGCGTAGGTCGGAACTTGCTTCCGCCAGCGCAAAGCCTGCTGTGCAAAGGGCTTCGGCGGCAAGCCCGTTTTCAGCCGTAAGGCCGACATAGGCAGTATAGCCCGAAAACCGTTTCCGCAGGTGTGAAACATAGGCGGCATATGTTTCGGCGCGATTCTCCCAGGCGAGAAATGCGGTGGTTTGGAGATACATGGGTTCCGGCTCAAACTCATAGCCCAGCACACCCGCAATACGGCCGCCGCTTTCGTAGCAAAGCAGGCCGCCGCGCGGATCCGAAAGCCAACGGCGGTACTTTGCTTCATAGGCTTCCGCGCCTTCGCACAGCGGGTAACTTTGCATGTCTCGCGCAGCACAGGCGGAAGCGCTCAGCGCGGCGGCCTGCTTCAAATCGCTTTCATTCATACATCGCAGCATGTCATTCCCTTTCTGTTTCAACGGAAACACCCGATCCGTCAAGCATGAGTTTTATCGTGCCGCTTTCATCTGTGCGGTAAAGAGGAATACCGTATTTTGCGAGCAGCGCGAGCGTTTCGCGGTGTGGGTGACCATAATCGTTGCCCGCTCCGGCAGATACGACGGCAATTTCAGGCGAAACAGCCGTGAGGAACGCTTCCGTTGAGGAGGTGGATCCGCCGTGGTGCCCAAGCTTGAGCACCGTTGCACAAAGGTCCTGATCCTTGAGGTTGGCGCGCATTACGCCTTCTGCATAGGCTTCCGCGTCCCCCGTGAGGAGGATGCTTGTTTCGCCGTATTGTACGCGGAGCACAATGCTCCAGTTATTCATCCCCTCCGCATTATAGTCAACCCCTTCAAATGGGGACAGGATGCGTATGGAAACGTCTTTGTCGCCGAGGTCCAGCGTTCCCGGGGCGTAAACAGTTTTGATCCGCACATGAGCCTGTTCCAACGCTTCCAACATGTTGAGATAGGATTCCGTGGTATGGGGTGTATCCGGAAGATAGAACGTGCCGATTTCGTAGGTGCTGATAAGTTCAGCCATGCTGCCGATGTGGTCGGTATGGGGATGGGTGGCCACAACCGCATCCAGCCGCGTGATGCCGAACCCATCCAAAAAGCGTTTGATTCTTGCTGCATATATTGCTTCTCCCGCATCGACGAGCATGGCCTTTCCACCTAGGGTGCGCAGCAAGATACAGTCCCCCTGCCCAACGTCAAGCACATAGACCTCAAGCGCGTCAGGGGCAGGCGCAGGGGAAGCGGAAACGACGGCAAGCGCATCAATTTTCTTGAGAATCGGCTCCGGGTTGGCAAGGTAAATTGCGAGGAACAACAAAAGCAGCACGATGCAGAATGTGCCGAGAACGCCCCATTTACGCTCGAAAAGCGGGGAAAATACAGTTCTGCGCTTACGCTTTTTGGTTTTTGGGGTCCCCATGGGCATCCTCCAAATTGCACACAAGCGGAAGGCTTGCTTTCAGTAAGTATAAGTATAATGCAAAAGGCTCTTTTTGGGAAGCGGTGCCGCAAGGCTTGACAAAAATGCCCATGCGCGCTACACTTGCAAAGTATTATTCTTGGCTTGCGGCATAAAATGAAAGAAAGCGCAAGCATTCGCTATCATTCGGAGGTCATATCATGACAAATGTAGAAAAGATCTGCGGGATCGTAAGCGAAGTAACGGGGATTGCTGCGGATGCAATCGCGGAAGATCCTGCGGCCTGTCAGGGTGAGATCGACTCACTGGATCTGACGGAGATCATCCTTGAAGTGGAAGAACAGTTCGACATGATCGTAGAGGATGATGAACACATTACAAGCGTGGCGGAATTGATCCGTTGCGTGGAAGCTCAGATCGCGTGAAGCAAAACGCGAAACCAAAGCGAGCGCCGGAACCCCGGCGCTCGCTTTGCATAAGGAGAGCCGCGCGATTAAACTACGAGCCCGCCGTTTGGGCTGAGAACCTGTCCCGTCATGAAAGAAGCTGCATCGGAAGCAAGAAAAAGGAGCACTTCTGCCACCTCTTCAGCAGAACCCAGGCGGCAGAGCGGCGTTTCTTCCGCAAGCTCTGCACGCGCCTCATGGTTGAGCGCCGCATTCATGTCCGTATCGATCACCCCTGGGGCGATGCAGTTGACGCGAATGCCCGAAGGCCCGACTTCCTTGGCAAGCGCTTTTGTAAATCCGATCAAAGCGGCTTTGGATGCTGAATAGGCAACTTCACACGAAGCGCCAACGAGCCCCCAGATAGAGCTTACATTAAGAATTACGCCGGAGCGGCGGGAGATCATATCCGGAAGCACGGCCCTGGTGCAATGATACGCGCCGTCAACATTCACGGCAAACAACCGCCGCCATGCAGCGTAATCCGTATCCGTAAACAGTGCGGTATGCGCAATCCCCGCGTTGTTGATTAAAACATCAATATGCCCAAGGGCAGTACGGGTTTCTTGCACCATGCGTGCCGCATCTTCCGCAGAAGCGACATCACCGCGCACGGCTGTGGCCATCGTACCAAGCTCTGCGAGTGCGGCAATCAGCGCGCGTGCTTCAGCATCTGAAGTGTGGTATCCGATGCCGACACGCCACCCATCCATGGCAAAACGCAGCGCGGCGGCGCGGCCGATTCCACGCGAGGCACCTGTGATGAATACCGTTTTATGCAAAACGCTACCTCCGTTTCAATTGTTCTGCTAAAACGATATCACACGGGCTACCCATCCGGCAAGGCACACGCGCTTTATTGTGCCGCCTTTTTTTGCACACCGTTCACATCAATAACGGTTTCCTCTTCAAGCAGAAGCTCGCTGATGGTTACGAACTCATATCCTTCAGAGGTTGCAGTCTTGAGCAGTGTGGGCAGATATTCTTTGATTTTGTACCCGTTGTTGTGGCAGAGGATGATGCACCCCGGGTGCAGTTTGGGCAAAACGCCGTCCAAAATTGTCTGGGCGCTGCGTTCTTCCTTCCAGTCCACGGTATCATCGGTAGACACGAAAAGGAAGCACCGGACGGAGGAAAAGAGCAGGGAAGTGTAGATGATTTCAGGCAGCATCCGGCTTTTGATTGGAAAGGAGCTGCGGTTCAGAGAGTGTTGCGATCTGTTTGTACAGCATTATTTCAATATATTTATATTGATATTTATATTGGACTGGCGGTCTGTGGAGGGCGAAATTGCGCAATTGGGGCTGCTTGGGTTTCGCGTCACGGTTATGAATGCACTAAAAAAGTGGTTTTACATTGTGCCGCTTGACTTGCCGCGTACCGATGAGGATATATTAGAACAGCTGGCAGAATACACACTGAGCGCGGACCTTTTTGGCCATAAGCGGGATCATTCTGTTGTTCAACGCAATGCTGGGGAACGGTCGAAGGCCTCGTTGCTTCGGCAGACGCTGTTTCCGTCTGCAGAGCAGATCGAATCCCGCTATACATTTCTTCAAGGCCGCAAGTGGCTTCTTCCCATAGCATGGGGAGCGCGTATTCTCGCCAATGGCGGGCGCATCGGGAAAGATGGGATGATTTAAAAAAGATTGCGGGTGCTGAGTAGGCAGAAGTAGAGGCTTACAACAAATTCATGACAAAGGTTGGGTTATAGAGAACGGATGGTTCGATGATGCTTGAGGAGAGCAGTGGAAGGCTTGAAAGCCCCTGCGGAACCCGCCATATCTGAGGCGGGTTCCGCAGATATTGTCTTTAATTACAGCATATGGTGGCAAGCGACCATATGACCTTTCGAAACATTTTCCAATTCGGGCATTTGCTCTGCACATATGGAGGTAGCATAGCGACAACGGGTACGGAACGGACATCCGGACGGCGGATTGAGAGGCGAGGGAACATCGCCTTCTAGAATGACGCGCTGCATGTTTTTTGCCAGTTTAGGATCAGCAATTGGAGCTGCCGACATTAGACTTACAGTATAAGGGTGGCGCATATTTTCAAATAACTCATTTACCTCTGCAATTTCTACCAAACGTCCAAGATACATCACGCCTACTCTGTGAGATATGTGGCGTATCATGGACAAGTCATGCGAAATAAAGAGGTATGTTAAATTCAATTTGCGTTGAAATTCTTCCAGTATATTAATAATATGAGCCTGGATTGACACATCTAACGCTGAAATAGGTTCATCGCAAACAATGAATTCCGGATCCAGGGCCAAAGCGCGCGCAATTCCAATTCTCTGGCGCTGACCGCCGGAGAACTCGTGAGGATAGCGATTAATATGATCATCCTTGAGGCCGACCATATGAATCAATTCTCTAACTCTGTCATTGCGCTCACTTTGATTTGCCACGAGCTTATGTAACGTTAGCGGAGTTCCAACAATTTCGCTAACCGGTTGGCGCGGATCCAAAGAAGTATACGGATCCTGAAAAATCATCTGCATTCTTCGACGATATGGCGCAAAGGTTTTTTCATCCATTGCAGTAATATCGTCTCCGTCATAGATGACCCTGCCTCCAGTTGGTTTATAAAGGCGCAAGATGGTTCGGCCTACCGTGGTTTTACCGCAACCGGATTCACCGACAAGGCCGAAGGTTTCTCCCCGGTTGATTTCAAAAGAAACATCATTTACGGCTTTTAATTGATGCACACCCTTTTTTCCAAAGCCAGAATGGATTTTAAAAAAGGTTTGAAGACCTTCTACACGAAGTAATGCTTTATCATCTTGCATCATTGCAATCTCCCTTTCATAAAGCTGGCCTTAGGATGGCAGAGCCAACAGGCAGAAACATGGCCTTTCCCGACTTCACGCAGCTCGGGGTGTGCTAGGTTGCATATTTTCATAGCATAATTGCAGCGTGCCACAAAAGGACAACCGACCGGTGGATTCATCAGATCAGGCGGACTGCCTGGGATTGGCGTAAGCTGCTCCTTAGTCCGTTCTCCTGCGCCGGGAACTGATTGCAGCAAACCAATTGTGTATGGATGCGCAGGCCGATAGAAAATATCTTCAATACTGCCGGACTCCATCACTAAACCGCCGTACATGATAACAACCCGCGTGCAGACCGTTGCTATAACACCAAGGTCATGTGTAATCAGAACAGTTGATGTGTCAAACTGACGTTTCAGATTCAGCATCAGATCAAGTATTTGCGCTTGAATCGTAACATCCAATGCAGTTGTTGGTTCATCAGCAATCAGAAGTTGTGGGTCGCAGCACATTGCCATAGCAATCATAGTTCGCTGACGCATCCCACCTGAAAACTCATGAGGGTACTGCCGAAGACGCCGCTCAGGGCTGGATATTCCAACTAATTCCAGCATCTCGGCCGCTCTTTTTCTGGCTTCGCGAGCAGAAAGCTTCCTATGAATTTTGAGCGGTTCCATAAGTTGGTTCCCAATGGTATAGAGCGGGTTAAGGCATGTCATTGGATCCTGAAAGATCATTCCGATTTGATTTCCTTGGATAGAGCGCATATACTTGCGGCTTTTCTTTTGCAGATCAATTCCGTTGAAAAGAATCCCTTCGGATTTAACAGCAGCATTTTCGGGAAGTAAGCGCATTATAGACAGCATCGAAACACTTTTTCCACAGCCAGACTCACCAGCAATACCAAGAAACTCTCCCTTGTCTACATGTAAATCAATGCCGCGCACTGCGTTTACAATACCGCCACCTGTAATGAAATTTGTATGGAGAGATCTAACGTCTAAAAGACGATCTTGCATCTTGGACACCTCCTATTTTTTCAAGCGCGGATCGAGCGCGTCACGAAGTCCGTCACCAATAAAGTTAAGTGCAAACATTGTGAGACTGATTGCCAATGCGGGGAAAATCATCAAATGCGGATACATGTTCATATTGGATAATGAATCATTTGCAAGGGTTCCCCAACTCGCTACCGGTACAGAAATACCTATTCCGATAAACGAGAGAAACGCTTCATAGAAGATCGCTTGCGGGATTAAGAAGGTGACTGTAACAATAATCGGACCCATGCTGTTTGGAAGGAGGTGCTTCAATAAAATCCGGAAATTGCTCTCGCCTATAACCCTTGCAGCAAGAGCAAAATCTTGATTTTTAATTGAAAGAATTTGACCGCGCACCTGCCTTGCCGTCCCGATCCAATAAGTAAGGCAAAGCGCAATCAGGATGCTTTTCATGTTTGCCCCTAGGAAAACCATTACAAGGATGATAACCAACAGAGATGGAATTGCGGAGATTATGTCCACAATGCGCATCATCACCATATCAACCATCCCACCTACATACCCAGAGATTCCACCATAAAGTACGCCAATAACCATGTTGATAGCGGCAGCAGCAAACCCGACCATCAGTGAAATACGGGCACCGTATGCAATGCGGACAAAAAGATCGCGGCCAAATTTGTCTGTTCCAAACCAATGGGTAGCATTCGGAGACTGATTAATTGCGGTATAGTCCTGGCCATCATATGTATACGGCTGAATGGCTGGGCCAAATATTGCCAGCAGAATCATCAGAAAGATAACTACAAAGCCGGCCATAGCCAGCGGGTCCTTCCGAAGCTTGCTCCAGGCATTTTGCCAATATGTTACGCTGGGACGATTAATGATGTCCGTTTGCTTTTCATCTTCTCCCAAAGGTTCAAAAAGTGCATCATCAATTCCGGGATCATCGACGGAATAGGGAGGGGGAACAACTGGGGAAAACATGTCGATTTTCTTCCGCATACTGCACCTCCTTATTCGGTAAAACGTACACGCGGGTCGATGATTGCATAAGCAATGTCCACCAGCAAAATACATATCATCAGGAATCCACCGTAAAAGATCGTCAATCCCAAAATGACCGAATAATCGCGGTCACTGACAGCAGTTACAAAATAGCGGCCGAGCCCTGGAATCATAAACAAGCGTTCAATGACGAAGCTGCCTGTTAGCAAACCAGCTACGAGCGGCCCAAGGTAAGTCACCACGGGGAGAATTGCGTTGCGCACAGCATGTTTCCCAATTACCATGAACTCTCCGACACCCTTCGCCCGCGCTGTGCGGATATAGTCTTGCCGTGATACTTCCAACATGCTCGAACGCATCAACCGGGTAATGTACGCAATCGGGGACAAGGACAAGCAAGCTACGGGGATAACCATGTGCTTCCATGTGCCCCATCCAAAGACGGGAAGCCACCCTAATCGCATTGCAAAAATATATAGCAGCAGCATCGCAATGATGAATGTTGGAACAGCTATGCCGATAGTTGCCAGTATCATGGAAAACCAGTCCATCCAACCGCCGCGCTTCAACGCTGAAATAATTCCCAACGGAAGGCCAATTGCCAAAGCAACAATAATGGCCCATATGCCTATTTTGGCGGATGCGGGGAAGCCACTCATTACCAATTCATTTACCGAATAGTTTTGTTTTTTAAAAGAGACACCCAAATCGCCTTGGAGCAGTTTGCCCATGTATGACACATACTGCTTAAAGGGAGGGTCATCCAAACCGTATTTGCTGCGGATTTGGGCAAGTATTTCAGGTGGTATATTCTTTTGCTCACCAGGATTAAACGGGCTTCCGGGCACTGCGTGCATTAGAAAAAACGTTGCAGTAACCAGCAAAAACATGGACAAAATAGCAGCCAGCAAACGCTTGATTATATACTGAATCATACCCACGCTCATTTCTCCGATGCAATAAACTTGTTTAAGACAGGAAGGTAAGATGCCTCCGCCCGCCGCACCGGTAGCGGACGGAGGCGTGCAATGACGAAAATTAAAC
>OLOV01000598.1_pt1 | contig 31859 bp, 29 predicted proteins | sample 1672931 | NCBI WGS metagenome assembly OLOV01 (sample SAMEA3136738, study PRJEB25190) | human gut metagenome | biome: human gut; feature: human-associated habitat; material: faeces | place: Austria | collected 2013 | reverse complement strand
TAGGTCACGTCGTCCCGGGCGGTGTAGTCGTCGGACACCGCCGTTTTGCCGGCGGACAACGTCTCCAGAATCTCGCCGGTGACGACATTGATTTCGGATATGCGGTCGATTTCATCCCCGAAAAATTCCACACGAATGGCATGCTCCGAGGAGCCGATCGGGAAAATTTCGACCACATCCCCACGGACACGAAACGTACCTCGTTCAAAATTCAGATCATTGCGGTCATATTGCATTTCCACCAGAGCGCGCAGGACTTCATCCCTGTCCTTCTCCATGCCGGGGCGCAGGGAAAGCATCATGCCGTAGTATTCCTCAGGGTCACCCAAGCCATAAATACAGGAAACGCTGGCAACAACAATAACATCCTCTCGCTCCACCAGCGCCGCCGTGGCGGAATGGCGCAGCTTATCAATTTCATCATTGACAGAGGAATCCTTTTCGATATAGGTATCCGTACTGGGTACATACGCCTCAGGCTGATAATAGTCATAATAGCTGACGAAATACTCCACCGCATTTTCGGGGAAAAACTCCTTCAGCTCGTTATAAAGCTGTGCCGCAAGGGTTTTATTGTGCGCAATGACCAAGGTCGGCTTCTGGATTTTCTCAATGATATTTGCCATGGTAAAGGTTTTGCCCGAACCTGTAACCCCCAGCAGGGTCTGGAATTTCAAGCCCTTCTGAAAGCCCTCCGCAATTTTTTCAATCGCCTGCGGCTGATCACCGGTCGGTTTATATTTCGATACCACCTTAAATTTGTTCTCCATTTTTCCTCCTCCCGATGAGCATGAAAATAGCATCATACCACACAAAAAATTCAAATTCTTCAGCTGTGACATATTCCGAATTTGCCTAACTTTTCGGCAACTTCGAATTTCGGTCACAGACTTTCTTTTTTACAATAAAATAATACAAGACAGCATCCTATCGCACGAAAAAAACAGCCGTATAGCACCTCTATCTTCTACATGGAAATTATAGCACAAATTAAAGGTGCTGTGTAGCGAACACAGAAAATTTCCAAACATTTGTTCTATTTAAAATCCTCCGGATTTACACAAACAGTATCAAATGTTCTATCCTCTGCCATTGTCAGCTCCATCTGATGCAGATAATCCACATCCGCCAGCATAAAGGGGTATAAGGGATGTCGATACATTACCTTTTCCCTCTCCTTTCTTATCAATGATACTCTCCTGCGAAATCATAATCCTTCCAACGTAAATACACAGCTCTTGAAATATCCGAAGTCCATCCTGCTATGAAAAAATACAATAAAAAAAGCGCTATTACATTTATGCCTTTTAGACACAAAAATAATAACGCTTTCCTATCCTTAAACCATTTATCTCGGTCAAACGCCTCGATACCTAATCATCTTTCTCCTTTAGAGTATCACAGGAAATTTACTATGTCAACGCTTATTGATTCTTGCCCAATTCATAATAAATAACACCTTATTTGTTGCCTCCACACATCATAAAACACTGCGCGCCGATATGGACGGCGACGCCATCGGCGGCAGCATCCGCCTTGACAAGGACGCCAAACAGCTGGTGTTCAAGCCGGATAGCGGCGTGAACACAGTGGGGGCCACGGTGTTTGCCTGGGCATGGCAGAACGGACAGGATGCGATCGGCGGCGAGGGCAAGCGCGATCAGCTGCGCCCCGAGCACTTCGTCCCCTGGGTGGCGTTTGCCAAGGCGCATCAGATCGGCCTGGATTTCAACCCCACGTTCTTCTCCCACCCGATGGTCAAGGATAACCTTACCCTGTCCAGCCCCGATGAGGCGGTGCGCGCCTACTGGATCCGCCATGCTGTGGCCTGCCGCCGTATCGCCGCGTATTTTGCGCGTGAGCTGGGCACGCACTGCCTGTGCAATATCTGGATTCCCGACGGCTACAAGGACGTGCCCGCCGACCGGCTATCCCCGCGCCTGCGCCTGCGCGACAGCCTGGATCAGATCTTTGCCGAGCCCCTGCCCGGCGTGATCGACAGCGTGGAAAGCAAATTCTTTGGCATCGGCCTGGAGGCCTACACCGTGGGCTCGTCGGAGTTTTACGCCAACTACGCCGCCACGCATCCCGGCGTATATAACCTGATGGACAGCGGCCATTACCACCCTGAGGAGTCCATCGCGGACAAAATCCCCGCGCAGCTGGCCTTCTACGATAAGCTGCCGCTGCACGTAACCCGCCCCATGCACTGGGACAGCGACCATGTGGTCACGCTGACGGACGACCTGCGCGGCATTGCCGATGAAATCGTGCGCTGCAACGCCTGCGATAAGGCGCTGATCGGCCTGGATTTCTTTGACGGCTCCATCAACCGCGTGGCCGCATGGGTGATCGGCACGCGCAATATGCAAAAGGCGCTGCTGCTGGCCCTGCTGACCCCGCATCAGGCGCTGGCCGAATTGCAGGATTCCTGCCGCTTTACAGAGCTGCTGGCTCTGCAGGAGGAATACAAATCCTTGCCCTGGGGCGAGGTGTGGGCGGAATACTGCCGCCGCCAGGATGTGCCCGAAAATGAAAAATGGCTGTCCGCCGTGCAGCAATATGAACGGCAGGTTCTTGCCGAAAGGAAGTAAGCACAGATGAAAGCAACCGATTTTGAAGTGATGCAGTCCTTTGCCCGCGTGTGCGACGATGGCTGGCAGCAGGGCTGGCACGAGCGCAACGGCGGCAACCTCACCTATCGCATGACGGCTGAGGAGGTGGATCAGCTGCGCCCCTTCTTCCGCGCCGTGCCCGGCAAATGGGTACAGATGGATGTGCAGGCCGATAACCTGCGCGGCGAGTATTTCATCGCCACCGGCAGCGGCAAGTATTTCCGCCATGTGCAGCGCGCCATGCAGGACACCTGCTGCATTGTGGAAATCAACGCGGCGGGCGACGCCTGGCGCATTGTATGGGGGCTGGAAAAGGGCGGCCGCCCCACCAGCGAGTTCCCCAGCCATTTTCTCAACCATTCCGTGCGCAAGGCGGCCACGGGCGGCGCATGCCGCGTGATCTATCACGCGCACCCGGCCAATGTGATCGCCATGACCTACATTCTGCCCCTGACGGCGCGCGATTTCACCCGCGCGCTCTGGCAAAGCGCCACCGAGTGCCCTGTGGTTTTCCCCGGCGGCGTGGGCGCGGTGCCCTGGATGGTGCCCGGCGGGCGCGATATCGCCCTGGCCACCAGCAGGCTGATGCGCGAGTATGACGCGGCGGTATGGGCGCACCACGGGCTGTTTGTATCCGGGCCGGACTTTGACACGGCCTTTGGCCTGATGCACACCATTGAAAAGGCGGCGCAGATTTACATGCTGGTGCTTGCCAGCGGCAAGCCTGTGCTGCAGACCATCACGGACGATGATCTGCGCGCCATCGCCAAGGAATTTGGCGTAACGCTGCGCGAGGAGTTTCTGGATTGATTTGATTGGGGGCGCGGCACCTGGCGGCGTCCCCATTTTCTGATGAAGGATAGGAGACGGGGGACGAGGGATACGTTACTTTCTTCAGTGAAGAAAGTAACAAAGAACCTATGTGTGACGTGAAAGTCGATTGCATCGGCGTGCCACGGGGGCATGCTTGGATGCATCGGTTGTTCGTATCTATTTGCGATTGTTGAATAGAACGGCAACCAGCATGAAAACCGCACGACCATAAAAGCCTTCTCCCAAACGCGAAACGAATGAGTTGCCGTCCTCCCATCCCCGCCAATCTATCATAAAGGAGCTTTACCATGCCCTGTAAAATCTATCAGCTGGCCCCGCAGACGCACACGCAGATGATGGGCTATGTGATCAAAACCCCCGGCGATTCGCTGATCGTCATTGACGGCGGCACGGCGGAGGACGCGGATTACCTGCTGTATCTGCTGCGCCGCCTAGGCGGCAATCGTCCCAGGGTGAAGGCGTGGTTTCTCACCCACCCGCACTCCGACCATGTGTACGCGCTCTACGATCTATTGCAAAATCGCCACGAAGCCTTTTCGCTGGACGCGCTGTACCTGCACTATCCCGAGCGCCGGGTGCTGGAAATCGGCGAGCCGCGCAGCCTGCCCGCCTGGGACGGCTATCAGGCGCTGCAATCGCAGATCGGCAGCCGGGAGCATATCCTGCGCGAGGGCGAGCATCTGGACATCGACGGCACGGCCTGGGATGTGCTCTATACCAGCGATCCCGCCTTTACCCGCAACGCCTCCAACAATTCCTCCTGCGTGCTGCGCATGACCAGCGAGGGCGTGCGCACGCTGTTCCTGGGCGATCTGGGCGTGGAGGGCGGCGAAAAGCTGCTAAGCATGCACGGGGACGCGCTGCAAAGCGATATCGTGCAGATGGGTCATCATGGGCAAAGCGCCGTGCGCATGGATGTGTACCATGCCATCCGCCCGCAGGTGTGCCTGTGGTGCGCGCCCAAATGGCTGTGGGATAACAATCAGGGTCGCCGGGGCTACGATTCTGGCGTCTGGGATATTCTGCGCGTGCGGGAGGAGATGCGCCGCCTGGGCGTGCGCCGCCACGCAATTGCCAAGGACGGCACCTACCGCATCACCCTGGATGGGGGCAACATTGATATTTTCTGCGCGGATCCCTTTGCCGCGCAATAATAAGGAGGCATCACCATGCGAGTATACGGCATGCAGGTCAATCACATCGCGCGCCCGCTGGGCTTTGATCTGACCCCCCTGCGCTTTTCCTATAAGGTCGCCTGCGAGGGCGGCAAGCGCCAGCAGTCCGCCCGCGTGCGGGTGTACGGCCCGGATGAAAGCGTGGTTTACGATTCGGGCACGCGGCAGGATATCGACAGCCTGTGCTTTGCGCCCGATATTCTGCTGTCCTCGCGTACGCGCTATACCTGGGACGTCACTGTAACCGCCGATACCGGCGAAACGGCGCTCAGCCCGCGCGCGTGGTTTGAAACCGCCAAGCAGCAGGAGCCCTGGCTGGGGCAGTGGATCGCCGCGCCCAGGGAAATTGCCAACGCGCGGCTGGTCAAGCGCTTTGCCCTGCCCGGGCGGGTGCTCTCCGCGCGGCTGTATATCTGCGGTCTGGGGCTGTACGAGGCCTTTATCAACGGCCAGAAGGCGGGCGACGAATACCTGGCCCCCGGCTGCAACAAATACGACAGCTGGCTGCAATATCAAACCTACGATGTGACCGACCTGCTGGCGGAGGACAATGAAATCGCCGTGCTGCTGGGCGACGGCTGGTACAAGGGGCGCTTTGGCTTCCAGGGGCAGAAGGAAATCTTCGGCAATACGCAGGCGCTGATCTGCGAATTGCACGCGGCGCTGGATAACGGCGCGGAGATCATCATCCCCTCGGACGATACCTGGCGCTGCGGCGAATCGCCCGTGCTGTTTTCCAATATTTATGACGGCGAAACCTGGGACGCCTCCAAGCCCCTGTCCGCCGCTCTGCCCGCGCGCCTGCTGCCCGATATGGATACAGGCCTGCTGCGCCCGCGCATGAGCCCGCCTGTGCGCGCCATGCTGACGCTGCGCCCCGCCGCCGTGCTGCATACGCCCGCGGGCGAAACCGTGCTGGATATGGGGCAGGAAATCACGGGCTTTGTCACCTTCCGCACAGCTGCCGAGCGCGGCCATACCTACACCCTGCGCTATGGCGAAATCCTGCAGGACGGCTGCTTCTATACCGATAACCTGCGCACCGCCAGGCAGACCTTTACCTACATCTGCGATGGGCAGGAGGCCTGGGCGCGGCCGCACTTCACCTTCTTCGGCTTCCGGTATATCAAGCTGGAGGGCTTTGGGGAGGAAATCGACCTGCATGACTTTGTGGGCTGCGTGCTCTATTCCGATATGGAGCAGACGGCCTTCATCCGCACCGTCAGCGATAAGGTGAACCGCCTGTGCGAAAACGCCCTGTGGGGGCAGCGCGGCAACTTTGTGGATGTGCCCACCGATTGCCCTCAGCGCGACGAGCGCATGGGCTGGACGGGCGACGCGCAGGTGTTCTGCGCCACCGCCTGCTACCAGATGAGCAGCGCGGCCTTCTACGCCAAGTTCATGCGCGATATGGCCTTTGAGCAGCGCGAGCGCGGCGGCGGCGTGCCGCACGTGGTGCCCTCCTTTGGCATGCAGGGCTCCCCTGCCTGCGCCTGGGCGGACGCGGGCAGCATCATCCCCTGGACGGTATATCAGTTTTTCGGCGATACCGCCCTGCTGCGCGAGCAATACGACAATATGAAGCTGTGGGTGGAGTGGATTCATCGCGTCGATCACGAGACGGGCGACCATCGCCTGTGGCAGGCGGGCTTCCACTTTGCCGACTGGCTGGCGCTGGACGCGGCCTTCCCGGCCTCCTGCACGGGCGGCACCGATCCCGATTTCATCGCCTCGGCCTTCTATCTGTACTCCACGCGCCTGACGCGCAAGGCCGCCGCCATCCTGGGCTACGCGCCCGACGCTGCGCGCTACGCCGCCCTGGAGCAGGAGATTCTTGCCGCCATCCGCCAAACCTACCGCGCCCCTAAGGGCGGGCTGACCGTCAACACCCAGACGGCGCACATCCTGTCGCTGTTCCTGGGGCTGATGCCCGAGTCCGACACGCCCATCCTCAAGGCCGCGCTGGATCGCCTGTTTGAAAACGCCCGGAACGAGCTGCGCACGGGCTTTGTGGGCACGGCCTATCTGTGCAGCGTGCTCACGCAGGCGGGCTTTAACCACCTGGCCTACACGCTGTTTCTGAATGAAAACTACCCCGGCTGGCTGTATGAGGTGAACATGGGCGCTACCACCGTGTGGGAGCGCTGGAACTCCGTGATGCCTGACGGCCATATGTCCAGCACCGGCATGAACTCGCTCAACCATTACGCCTACGGCGCGGTGATGGAGTGGGTGTGCCGCGACGCGGCGGGGCTGGCTCCCGTGGAGGATGCGCCGGGCTTCCGCAAGGCGCTGATGCATCCGCATCCCGATACACGCCTGGGTGAAATCGATTTCAGCTATGAATCCGCCATGGGACGGTACCGCACCCACTGGAAAACGGTGGATGAAACGACCTTCGATTGGGAGCTCGAGGTACCTTTTGGCGCGCAGGCCGAGGCCGTGCTGCCCCTGGGCACGGTGACGGGCAGCGACGCGGGCTGGCAGGAGCAGGCCGACGGCTGCCTGCACGCCGTGCTGGAAAGCGGCAGCTATGCCTTCCATTGCGTGTGCGCCGATCCCTATTCGGGAAGGCTGCTGCTGGACGTGCCCTTTGAGCAGCTGCTCAAGCACGATGATCTGCGCGAGGAGATATTGACCATCGCACCCGAGCTGACCGAATTGAAGGCCGTCAAGGATATCCAAAAGATGTCATTGCGCCAGCTGCGCTCCTTCCCCTTCTCGCCCCTGGCTCCCTGGAAGCTCAAGCGCCTGGAGCAGGCCCTCAACGCCCGCGCCTTTGGCTGAGGAATGCCTATGAATAACGCCATGATCGCCATCGATATCGGCGCGTCCAGCGGCCGGCACATGCTGGGACAGGTAAAAAACGGCCGGCTGGAGCTGACCGAGCTTTATCGCTTTTCCAACGGCGCGCAGCGAAAAAACGGGCGTTTATGCTGGGATATCGACCGACTGTTTGCCGAAATCCTGAACGGCCTGCGCACAGCGAAGGCGCAGGGAATCACCCCGCGCAGCGTAGCCATCGACACCTGGGGCGTGGACTTTGTGCTGCTGGACGCGCAGGGACGCATGCTGGGCGACGCGGTAAGCTATCGCGACGGCCGCACGCAGGGCATGGATGAAATCGTCCGCCGCGTCATCGATGAGGAAGCGCTGTATGCCCGCACAGGTATCCAAAAGCAGCCGTTTAATACCATCTATCAGCTGACCGCCCTGCGCGAGGCAGGAGAGCTGGATGCCGCGCAGGAAATGCTGCTGCTGCCCGAATATCTGAACTATCTGCTCACCGGCCAACGCGTGCATGAGTATACCAACGCCTCCACCACGGGGCTGCTGGACGCGCGCGCGCGCGCTTGGGATTGGGAGCTGATCGACCGCTGCGGCTTCCCGCGGCGGCTGTTCGGCCCCCTGTCGCAGCCCGGCACGCGGGTGGGCGCGCTGCTGCCTGAAATTGCCCAGGCCGTGGGCTTTGATACCCAGATTCTCCTGGCTCCCACGCACGATACCGCCGCCGCCGTGATGGCCGCGCCGCTGGAGGCAAACGACGCATATCTTTCCAGCGGCACATGGAGCCTGCTGGGCATGGAGCTGCCCGCGCCCATCCTGACCCCGGAAAGCCGCGCGCGCAACCTGACCAACGAGGGCGGCGCGCAGGGCACGATTCGCTATCTCAAAAACATCATGGGCCTTTGGATGCTGCAGGAGCTGCGGCGCGAGCTGTGCCCGCAGACCTCCTTTGCCGAGCTGGCAGCGCTGGCCGAGCGGCACGACGGCTATCCTGGCCGGGTGGACTGCAACGCCGCGCGCTTTCTGGCCCCCGTCTCCATGGCGGCGGAGCTGCGCAGCGCCCTGGCCGAGGGCGGCTATCCCGCGCCTGCGGATGTGGGCGACCTGGCCGCATGCGTGTGCCATAGCCTGGCGGATTGCTACCGCGCGGCGGTGGACGAGCTGGAAGCGCTGACCGGCCGCCGCATCGCCTGCCTGCGCGTGGTGGGCGGCGGCTGCCGCAACGATTATCTGAACCGCCTGACCGCCCGTGCGCTTGCGCGTCCGCTGACCGCGGGCCCGGCCGAAGCCACGGCGATTGGCAACCTCCTGTCCCAGCTGCTGCACGCGGGGGAAATCCACACCCTGGCCGAGGGGCGAGCTCTGGTGCGCGCTTCCTTCACGCTGAAGGCATACGCCTGACGGCTGCTTTCGGACGGCAAAACGTATCTTTCATCCATTTTGGCTTGCACAGGCAGGGCATGCTTGCTATACTGCCTTTGGACGGTGCAGGAACCGCCGTCCAGAAGGAGCTAATATGGAACAAAGCAATCTCCAATCCTTGATATACGAAACCGACCAGGCCATCCAGGCGGGTCAGGCAGCCCACGCGCAGGCGCAGCAGGCGCTATCCACCCTGCGCAGCGCCAAGGGCTGGGGCGTGTATGATCTGCTGGGCGGCGGCCTGCTGTCGGGGCTGATCAAGCACAGCCGCATGGATAAAGCCGAGCAGGAAATCGCGCAGCTTCGCCGCGCGCTGGATCGCTTTAACCGCGAGCTGCACGATGTGCGCGTGCGCTGCGACGCAACCACCGAGCTGTCCGCCTTCTGGCGCGTAACCGACATCGTGTGGGATAACCTTTTCAGCGATTGGACAGCCCTGAGCCAGATCAGCGAGGCCAAGGAGCAGGTGGAGCGCACCGACGCGCGCATCCTGGATATCCTGCGCCAGCTGCAATCCGTCCGGGAGGATATGCGAAGGGCGAAGGGATAAAGAACAAATCAATAAGCAAAAAAGCCACTGGTTGCGCGCTGATCCATACGCCCTGCGCCGTTCAAGGCTTCAAGGGACGCAACCCGTTGAGCATCTGGCTAAGCAGCGACGAGCTGCAAACCTTTGAGGATAAGCGCCTCATCAGCGATTTCCCCGGCGCTTTCTGCTATCCCGACGACTTCGGCGAGGGCAGCCATATTCAATTTACCATTGAGTATAACCGCCACGATATCCTCTATATCGACGCGGACGTCTCCAAAGAAGCCTGATGCATCTTCCGTAACGCTTTAAGCATAATTGCCCTCACTGCGCTCCTGCAAGGCATAGCGTGCATGCGCCGCCCTTGCAGGGGCGCAATATTTGCCTGCGCCGGCGTGAACAATCCAAAATAGAAAGAGAGCCTTCTCTTTTCAGAAAAGGCTCTCCTGACTAATCTGGTGAACTATGATACATAGGACGATGCACCCAACAGGGTGCAACAGCGGGTGCATTTGCACCCGACGCTTACAGAGCAATTATGGCTCTGTGCAATACCGCTATTCTTTAAAAGTTATGTTATTTTTGTTCTACACCATAGCAGACCAGTCCACGGCTTTGCATACGCATTTCGACCTTGTTTCATCAGTAATTTCTTCACACCATATTATCCGCCATGCCGGTATCGCTTTGGATGCTCCTAACCGTCTTAGTGGATACGTTTCCATCAGCGTAATCCGAAACAAGAATGCCGTAATCGGCGCTGAAATTCATCTCAACGGCGGTATCCGTTTTCTGCAGCAGGCTATGCGCATCAATGCTCGCCAGCACAAAGCAGCCCTTGTCCAGCTCAGTCGTGCATGAATATCGCTGGGTTCAATCTTGAGAAGGTTATTATGCACCTCCTCCTCCATGGGCGAATCAGTCACTTAAGAGAGGTATCATCATTTCTCTTTCTTTTCTTCATGCCCAGAGCAATCATAAACACCCCACCATAAGCTCCAATAATATTAAGCAGCACTTCATCCCATTGCAAATGGCGTCCTGGTATCCATAGCTTCACCACTTCAGGAATGATTGATATGACTGTGCAAATAAGCAGTGCTGGAAAACAACTTTTAAGCATGCTCGGATGGCATGAGCTTACTATGATAGCCGCTTCAAGCAGCATGCCAAAAATACAAAAGAGAACAAAGTGGGCTATTATGCGCAATGTTTGATGGAGTTTTGCATACTCTACGACAATTCCGCACCTCCCCAGTATTCGATATATTTCCTTTGCGATTTTTCCACTTGTTTGGGCCGTATCGGCACCATTTTGGAATGTAAGAAATAGTGCAAGCATTGTCCAAGCAATGACTGCAGCCCATAAAACCCCTTGAATTAGTTTTTTTTGCTCATTGACTCTCCATCAAATAAATTAGAACACGAATCAGTTCAATATATGCCCATCGCTGATTGACCTTTGAAACTATCAATAGCTCTATGCACGGCAGACAGCACAGCCAAATATCCCAGCGCATAAGCACTTTTGATCTTTAGAATCCTTAATGGTAGACAGGAGGCTCCTATTTACACAGCAAAATCGGTAATACAGTCGCCTATACTATGCTCACTTATCACTCACATATAAACGTTAATTCTACCTCATCAGGATTCACATACTCCGCACACATAAATTCAACCTTCGCTTTAAATTTGCCCTTTTTCATTGGAACGATATAAACGCCTCTAAAATCGTACCACTTTGTATGTACAATACCATTTTTAATCTCTATGCCAACCATATTCTCATAAATATCCATTGCTTTACCATCATCATGAATAACATACTCTCTAAAATCCGGCCAGTTAATCGGTTTTACCTTATCGATTAACTCATATTGAGCAAACGTCCTTGTTAGTGCCGTCTCTGCTCTGTATGCTCTCTCATAAGCAACTTCCTGAAGGTTTCGAGGTTTCCTCGGTGCTTTGGGTTCTTCCATCTTGCGTACTTCGTCAATGTCTAGTACTCGAATTTCATCAGGAAATTTGATCCTTACCGAAACATCTGTGGCTTTGGCTGTACCAATATTGTGAACACTTATTACAGAAGCAATGCCACTATCAACGATCATATGATACTTATGATAGCGGCTTAGATATTCTTCCAGTTCTGTTTTCGATGGTAAGGACTTATTATACTCTTCAATTTCTGCAGCAGATACTTTTCCTCGTAAAGCGCCAATAAAATCCGCTTTACTTATCGGCCGATAATCCGCTTCTATCAGGGCTGCATCGCGCTTATCAACCTTACCAACCTTAAGATGAATATTATTGTCATCATCGGCTTCTATGTTCCCTGCCCGTTTATAAATCGACTCTTTCTGCTCACCTTCATCCTGCGTATCCCCATCAAGCGCAACTATCAGCTTGGGAACGCGCTCTGACTTTTGTTTAAGGCTCTGATTCTCTATTAGTAATGTCCTATTCTCTTCAGCAAGTTTCTGATTTTACTCCGTTAGTTCTGTGAGTGCTTTTAGGCTCTTTTCTATATCTACAGCATCTCCTCTTATCCAGCCAGGACGTTTCGTCCTCGTAGTTTGTTTATAGAGTGCTACTGAAACCTTTTGAGCCAGTTCATCACTAGTCTTCCACCACTCAACAAGCCGACCTGTCTTTACCGCAGTTTTGAATGCCGATAATTTATCACAGTTCTCAGTTTCCATATACTCGGGCTTTACAGCAACATCATCATCAAGTAAAAAAGCTAAAATAGGCACGCCTTTCTCCAACGCATACCTAAATTCTTTTTCCGTATAACTAATTCCGGCATCTGGAAATCCTTCTGGGATAAGCGAACCATATCTCTGGCCAATAATAAGTACATAATAATCAGAAGAATCAATTGTTTCGCTGATTATCTGCCACTGTTCTTCGTTCGCTGCTCCAAACAGTTCCATCCCCACGGGAAAATGATACATCGAAAGGATGGCATCACGCACTTTTGCTCTTGCTTCCTGTAAATCCTTATATGTAGAGCTTACGAATACCTGATACTTTTTATTCATACGCGTAGTGCCCTTTCAGTTACTAATGTCTCATCCGATCTTACTCGTATACCCAATCGCTATCTTCTTATGACAGAAAGGTATGTCCAATTCCTGAGTAGCAATAGCTATGATTTACATAGTCTCATACATATCACAAGTCTGAAAACAAATCAGCTTTGTATATACCTCTATCTAACATTTTTCTAAAGCTATCTCTTACAACTGCAACATCCTCTTTATAAGTCATTCCATACCAAGCATCGTTGCTTTTCAAAACCTTCACGGATATCTTTCCTGCATTCAGTAAGTCGCCTATAAAAACTGGAATTAAATACTCTGCTTTCAGCGGATTATTCGGCACATCCTTCTCAAAGAATTCCTTGAAGCCCGCTTCCAAGACATCAAAGAACTCTGGAGTCAATCCCCACATATTCATAGAAGCCAATGAATCCATATCAATTATCGTTCCATTAGCCTCCGCCCCATTCTCCGTCTTAACAATGTTCCTGGTCTCTACAACTTCGGTCAGGTTACTCTCATTATCCATCTTGCAAATGCCACGGGTCACACCGCCATTATCGGACAGTGTATTTTTCAGTACAAAACCAGCCATGCATGCCTTCCCACCGTTCATCAAATACTTGTGAACAGCCTTAAAGCCTTCCTTACCATAGTAGTCATCTGCATTGATCACAATGAACGGAGTGTTAATAACCTTCTTGGCTGCAAGCACAGCCTGACCAGTTCCCCACGGCTTCGTTCGCCCCTCCGGAAGCGCGCCGGGGATATCATTGATATCCTGGAAAGCATAATCCACTGTTACATTATGAGCGGAGCAGATGCCTGCAATGCGGTCACCAATGACTTCTTTGAATTCCTTTTCAATATCCTTACGGATAATAAATACTACATGATTAAAGCCTGCCTCAATCGCATCATGAATCGAGTAATCCATGATGATATGGTTAGAATCATCCACCGGCTCCAACTGTTTAATTCCTGTTCCAAATCGGCTGCCGATTCCGGCCGCCATGACAAGCAATGTCGTATTCATTAACCTATTACTCCTCTTCTGATCTCTTGTTTTTCTTTATAAGAGTAAATAATAAGCCTATTTTTACCGATACCGCATCCAGCAATCCCGTACAATGGCATTCATAGCATCCATCTTGACTTGCATATCCTTGGCCAAAGCAATTTGGCAACGAGTTCGAACAATGTTGTGATCAGGATATTTAATCTTAAAATACTGATCGCCCGTAATGTAATCATCCAGGAAGCGAGTCGCCAACTCGCAAGCTAAGGCAAAGCAGCTAATCCCCAGGGTGTCTACTTCGCTTTCCGTCAATGTAGCGGCTGTTTTCTTGAGGAACCCTTCTGCGAACGCCCAATAGACATTCAGGTTCACGCCTGCCTTGTCAGCGTCTTTGCAGTCTTCTTCCACGAAGTTGGAAGCAAAACGAATCGCATCCCCAAAGTCATGACCCACCAGGCCTGGCATTACAGTATCCAGATCAATGACTACCAGTGCTTTATGGGTTCCCTCATCAAAGAGGACGTTATTGATCTTGGTGTCATTGTGGGTGACGCGCAAGGGCAACTTCCCGGCATTAAACAAATCGGTAAGTTTGCAGGCTTCGTCTTCTACAGACAGTAACCATTCCACCTCCTGCTGTGCTTCCGCCACACGACCGTAAGGATCTGCTTGCATGTCCGCTTTCAGCTTGGCATAGCGCTTTCGGGTATCATGGAAATCCGGAATGGTGTAGAAAAGCTGCGAGGCATCGAAGTCAGAGAGCATCATCTGGAATTCGCCAAATGCTTGACCTGCGCTGCGCACGACGTTCAGATCATCACAGGTGTCAAAAGTAATGGAGGGCACATAATTACTCAAACGCCAAAACCCGTCGTCATCCATCAGGTAATTCTCGCCAGATTCCAGATGATGGAAATGCAATCTTTGGGCTTCAGGATGCTTCGTGCGAATATGCTGGGTAACGCGATCAATGTTCTGCATCAGCTCGATGGGATGCTGAAATGCGTAGGTATTCACACGCTGTACCAGATAAGACTTGATCTTGGCCATGCCAGTGCCATCATCGCGAATATAATTGACCTTATAGGTATGGTTGACATTGCCCATTTTTATCTCCTCATAGGAGAAAAATGGGCCAGGAATACGAAATGCTTCACCAACCCCCAAGAGCTTACGAGCGACATCCTGATCCATGAAAGTACTCATGAGTGTTTCTCCTTTTTCTGTTTTCGCAGTTCCACCCGCGCAATCAAGCGCTGAAGATCGATACCAAGTGCCGTACCCAACGTGTTAAAGATCCAGTCATCTACATCCAGCATCCCGAGCTTAGTAACCAGCTGCACAATTTCGATTGCGGCACTTGTGAGCGTACCAATCAGCACAATCTGCCACCAATGCAAAGGCCATATTCTCGCAATCAAAAACCCCAACGGAACAAACAGCAAAATATTAATGGCTATGCCCTCCAGCGAGGAGGGATCGCTAATATGCAGCAGCGAAAAATCGCCTTTGATTAACTCCCACAAATTACCATCCAGTGCAAACGCCTGCCTGGCGGAATTCATCACAGTAAGGCGATAAGAATACGTTTCGGCAACTGTGCGCGATAGAAATGTAGCGTAAATCAAAAGAAGAAAGTAAAGCAACAGTGAACCCAATTCTGCTTTTCGTTTGTATGATCTACCACGCACACAATACAGCACTGCAACATCCAGTACAATTGCCAGCAACATAATTGCCGGGCGGAGCATGCCACTGTAGGGAAGAAGCGGAAGCATAAAAGTACGAGTCCTTTCAGCAGAAAAGGTTAATCCCTATTAAACAAATCGCGGGTATAAACTTTTTTGCGCACATCATCCAAGCAATTGCTATACCGATTGGCAATAATAGCTTGACTGCGCTTCTTAAACTCAACAAGGTCATTTACAACCTCACTGCCGAAGAACGTCGTACCATTCTCCAGCGTAGGCTCATAAATGATAACCGTTGCCCCCTTGGCCTTGATGCGTTTCATGACACCCTGAATGGAAGACTGGCGGAAGTTATCCGAATTGGATTTCATCGTCAGGCGGAAAACACCAACCACAACATTATGTTCCTTGCTCGGATCGTAGTCTTCATTTGCTTCATATGCGCCGGCGATTTCCAAAACACGATCTGCGATGTAATCCTTGCGAGTACGATTAGACTCGACAATTGCCTGAATCAAGTTTTCCGGAACGTCAGCATAGTTAGCAAGAAGCTGCTTGGTATCTTTAGGCAGGCAATAGCCGCCATAGCCAAAGGACGGGTTGTTATAGTGGCTTCCAATACGCGGGTCAAGACAAACACCTTCAATAATCTGCTGAGTGTTCAGCCCCTTCATCTCGGCGTAGGTATCCAACTCATTGAAGTAGGATACCCGGAGTGCCAGATAAGTATTGGCAAACAGCTTGACGGCCTCTGCCTCGGTAAAACCCATGATGAGCGTGTCGATATTCTCCTTGATTGCACCTTCCTGCAGCAGGCCGGCAAAAGTATTCGCAGCCTTTACCAAGCGAGCATTTTCAACATCAGTGCCTACAACAATGCGGCTCGGATAGAGGTTATCATATAGTGCTTTCGATTCACGCAGGAACTCAGGGCTGAAGATGATATTATCGCAGTGATACTTTTCACGAACGCTTGCAGTAAAGCCAACTGGAATCGTAGACTTGATGGCCATAATAGCATCTGGGTTGTACTGAATAACAAGCTTGATAACTGCTTCTACTGCCGACGTATCGAAGAAGTTCTTCTTGCTGTCATAATTGGTAGGCGCTGCAATAACAACGAAGTCAGCGTCCTTATAAGCTGCTTCTGCGTCTAACGTAGCCGTCAGGTTCAGGTCCTTTTCGGCAAGGTACTTTTCAATATACTCGTCCTGAATGGGCGACTTCTTATGGTTGATGAGATCAACCTTTTCCGGGATGATGTCTACCGCTATGACCTCATGGTGCTGTGACAGTAATGTAGCAATGGACAGCCCAACGTAACCGGTACCTGCAACTGCGATTTTCATTTGTTTTCCTCCTTTATGCCATATAAAACGCTTTATACCATTCTGCAAACTTCCGCAAACCTTCACGCAATGGTGTATGCGGCTTAAAGCCGAAGTCGCGCTCTAGGGGTTCCGTATCTGCAAAAGTCACAGGCACATCACCCGGCTGCATGGGAACAAGCTCCTTATGCGCTTCAAAGTCATAATCTGCAGGCAAAACACCAGCACGAACCAACTCTTCCGACAAGATCTGCACAAAGTCGAGCAGATTCTCCGGGTTGCTATTGCCGATATTGTAAATGGCATACGGCGGAATCGGCAGACCATCTTCACCATTCTTCTTCTCTGGAGCCTTCTCCATCACACGAACAACGCCCTCCACGATGTCATCCACATAGGTAAAGTCGCGCTTGCAATTTCCGTAATTGAATATTTTGATTGTCGCGCCGTTCACCAGCTTGTTGGTAAAGCCGAAATAGGCCATATCCGGACGACCGGCAGGGCCATAAACTGTAAAGAACCGCAGGCCAGTGGAAGGAATATTATAGAGCTTGGAGTAGGCGTGTGCCATCAGCTCATTGGATTTCTTGGTGGCTGCGTACAGAGACACTGGGTTGTCCACCTTGTCATCTGTGGAGTACGGCACCTTCTTGTTGGAGCCGTAAACGGAGGAGCTAGACGCATACACCAGATGCTCCACCGGATAATGACGGCAGGCTTCCAGAATGTTATAGAAGCCAATCATATTGCTTTCAATATAAGCATCCGGGTTAGTGATAGAGTAGCGCACCCCTGCCTGCGCCCCAAGATTGACCACAATATCCGGGTGATACTGCTCAAAGATGCTGTTGATGAGAGCTTTATCCGCAAGATTGCCCTTGATGAAGGTGTAATTCTCGAACTTCTGAAGTTCAGCAAGACGAGCCTCTTTGATGCGAACATCATAGTAGTCGTTCATGTTGTCCAAACCAATAACCTTGACATCCGGCTGTTCTGCCAGGATGCGCTTGGCCAGGTTGGAACCAATAAAACCGGAGGAGCCGGTGATAAAGATTGTCATAATCTCATCCTTCCCTACTCGATAAATGCTTCTGGCATTTCATAATTTCAATCATATCTTTTTTGTAGAAACAAACTGTCGTTACGACAAGGAGCAGTAAATAAGTAACAATAGAAACAAACTCATTGTCAATAAAGGCTGTTGTCAAATAAAACGCACATACCATAACCATTGCATATACAAAATTTTTTAACCATTTGACATGATAATTTCTACTAAGGAACAGCACCGAAATTAAATACCAGAAAACAGTGGAGATAAGAGAGGCCCAGGAAATGGACTGGGGTGTCTTCCAGATATAGTACGCAACCATATTGGACAGGAAGGCAACGACCAAAGAAATGGCGCATACAATGAAAAATACATTGTTTTTATCCAGAATTTTATAGAATGTGAATACAATGATTGTAATGCAACTGGTAAGTGCTAATACCGGGAATACAATTCTAAAATATTCTAGTGAATCGATATAACGAGGCAATAGCCACATGACAATATGCCTTATTGGGTAGTATCCAAGCTGTGCAAAGCAGACAAGCACTGTAATCAAGGCCATCCCTTTGGGGAAAAACTTCATTGCCTCTTCATACGACATTTTCTTCAATTTTGGGAACATAACTGTCGAAATTCCTGTAATTAGAGCAGTTACACAAGAAAGAATGTTATAAGCAAATGCGTATCTTGCATATGTCTCAATATCAAAAAGGGCAGACACAAACTGTCTGTCCATTACAAGGACAAGCCGAGATACTTCATATGCAATTGTTAAAACAAATCCTTTTTTTAGGATTAAGAGAATTGTATTCTTTTCGTTGCCAAGTTTTTCTGCTTTCCCAAATATTATGTCCCTGTAGGTTACAAAATACCAAGCCAGTAAACCAATACTAATTACTTGAGATGCAACAATATAGAACTCAGCCGTTAGCAAACTGCTACTGCTATTCTTTTTCCAGATAACAAATAAAGCAGCTACAAGTACCATTGTGGAGATTGCACTGAGCGTTTTACATACAGCAAACTCCTTAAATCGACTTGTTGCCTGTGAAATATATTGAAAATACAGAATCAGGTTAGACCAAATTAAATTTAAAAAAACAAGTGCAATAATTACACGCATTTGGCCGTTCAAAAAGGCTATGGCACCTGCAATTCCTACTGCACTAAGAGCGACTTCTAAATATATAAAAAATTTTGTATATAGCCGAAACTTCTCCCTGTTAAGTTCATCATAATTCTTTCCGGCAAATAACAGCAAAACACCATCCACAAATCCAAAATGCAACAGGCCGGTATAGCTAATATACAACGTGTACACTTTATAGTATCCATAGTTCTCAATGTCGAGAATCATTGGCAGCATAAAGCCAATTAAAACATTGGCTAATAAGGCCACAACATTTCCAAAGGATACGACGAAAATGTCTCGAATCATCTTGTTTTTACTCATTCGATGCCTCAACCTATCATGGAAAAGATTTTAATCAGAAGAAAGTGCTGCCCATATAGTGCTTTTGCAGCAAGTCTTTCTTTCCTATTTTTCGTCGTGCAGGCAGTTTTTAAATATTCTTTAACATCTCTTTTGCTGAGTACCGGCTGAATTTCCTTTTTCACGTCACACATTTTATCTGATTTAAAGTGGGACCTTATAACATTAAACAACGCATGTGCAACATAAGCTGCAAGCTGTTCCTGTACCAGTTGATTATCCCTGGGCAAAGTTTCTTCTAGCATTCTAATACGGCACAATGCACCTTCCAACGAAATATATTTTTTCTTGGACCTCGTCAATGAATTTTGATTATCCCTGTAAAAATAATTACGTTCATCGAACATGCATATAGAATCCGCATTTGCAATACACGAGTAAGTAATAACGCCATCTTCACCCATCGCAATACAGTTATCCACCAACATCTGGTATCTTATATAGATTTCCCTCTTGAACGCCTTAGACCAAACCATTGGAATCAAACGCATCAGTTCAGGAAAGATCTCTCTTTCAATTTCGTCTCGCTCGAAAAATACTTTTCCTCTCCCTGGCACTTTTTCCTGGAGAATATCCCCATCATCACTGACTTTCTGATAGCCAGCCATGTATACGTCTGCGTGGTATTCATCAACCAAACCTGAAAAGGCCGCTAAATAGTTTTCTGAAATCCAGTCGTCTCCATCAACCAGAACAATATACTCCCCCTGGGCTACTTCTGTTCCGCATTTTCTTGCACTAGTCACACCACCATTTTCCTTGTGAATCGGCTTAAATCGTGCATCCATGGCTGCATATCTATCGATAATAGCAGAGGTTCCATCCGTAGAACCGTCATCCACAAGAATCGCCTCAAAATCACTAAAAGATTGCCGCATTACGCTCTGTAGACATTGTGCAGCATACTTTTCAACATTATAAAAAGGTATTACAATCGAAAATCTCACTTTTTCTCTCCTCTTTACCGCTCAAATATCCAATGGAATGATGCTGTAGTAGAACCTTTGGAAAGGTCATACAACCAGAAGGCCATATACAATACACAGCACACCGTGGTAATAATTTCTTTGTTTGTCTTGTATTTGCTTCCGGAAATCATATAAGGAATGAAGAAAACGTTAAAAACATCTGTGTACAGACAGAACCGTGTCAAGTATACGCTTTTTCTATTTGCCAAGTATAGGAATGCATTCAGCATAGACATATTTGCCAGCACGGTAAACCTAATATCCGTTTTGTCCCTTCCATGATAGAAGAAACATATCAGCAAGACTGGTGCGAAACTCACCAACACACGTAGAATACTAACGTTTCTTGTTGTCACGGCTACAGAAGCATTGACTGTCTCCATATTTTTCAGGCCAGCCATCAATTCCATTAGCTTATCATAACTGAAAGAAACAATAACAGTTATACTAAGCATTAACAGGATTTGTTTCCAATCTATATCCCGTATTACTAGGAAATACACCGGTATCATTAAAAGTGCAGAAATATGGAAACTGGCCGCAAAGATGCATACAATACTCCATTTAACAAATTTCTTTTCATATAAAAATCCTTGTCCAAGAATAAGCACCGTAACTGCTGCACATTGCTTAACAACATTAAATGAGCTATGCCAGCATCCTAAGAAAAGATAAAGTAAAACACTAAATGGAAAATTAGAACTATATTTATAAATTGCATGCATCGCTCCGCCAATTGTAAACAGCGACATTAAGAAAAACCAAGTGGCATAGTCGTCATATACAATACTAGATAGCTTTGCAATCAGATATATTCCTGCATACCTCAAATCCACAATAGACGCACTCTTATATCCGGAATAGTTAAGCATATACACCGGATAATCCGTTCCTACCTTATAACGTAAACCTGCAACTAAAATTAATGTTGTCGACATTATCCATAAAATCAGCTTCTTTTGAAATGCATTGCCTCTATAATAAAATGGGCTTAAGACCGCAATAAAAAGGAGCAAACATATATATACTCTCATTATCCCTCCACGTAATCTATCTGAAACTTGCTGCCCAATTTATAATCAAAATCATCTGGATCAAACAATGTATAACCACTTCCTGAAAAGAAAGTAATCTCGCCAAAGGTAACTACTCCATTTTGATCAAATAAATCAATTCGCGCATGCGGAAATCTCGCTGAAAGTCTTTCTGCAATTTTGCACATTTTCTCAAAATTCTCCGGTTTTTCAACTTCTGATTCCATTTTCTTATCATAACTGATATAAGCACTCATTTTATGGAAATAACGGTCATAAATTCCAACTTTTAAACCTACTCCACGATCCCTCATCACATACAAACAATAAACTTTCCCACCAAAGCAGAAAAATTTATAGTCAAACAAACCACCATTTTCAGGATTTGAAGCAATAAATTTCTCTACAACAATCCTGTGACGCATACCATCATACACCCATTCTCTTCCTGGATGCTTCACATTTACAGGCTCAGCAACCCACTGATCCAGCTGTTGTATTGTCTGTCCAATATTCAACTTACTCTTATCCGGGACTATAATCACCGAATTTCCGCCGCCGCCAAGCGTATCTTTCAGAACAAACGAGTTTGGAAGTTTGGAAAAGTCAATCTCATTCGGGCTATTATACACGCCATAGCACTCATTTAGAATAGAACTTAGTCCGCATTCCTTTACATATTTGCGAACATCATATTTATCCACGCACTGTTTCATAAGTGGGTCACGGTAGTAAAGCTTATACCATTGAAGTTTCTCCGTAAAACGCTGCGGGTTTTTCAGATTCAATTTACGACCAGTTTTAACCTTGTACTGTAGACTCACCATCCATTTATCTGGGATGAAACTCATAGCTTGCATTGTCTTGATTCTCACTGCCCTGCTTTTGATAAATTTCTTATAATTCATCTTTAACTCCACCCTTGAAGCTGCTTCAAGTATTCCTCAACAACCAATTCTCTGTCAAACTTCTGCTTCATCCTATCTCTGCCTGCCAATCCCATCGCCCTACGTTTTTCATAGGACAATGCCAGAAATTGCTCGACTGCATCTAGAACCGCTGTCTCATCATTAACAGGAACCAAGAAACCACTTACACCATCGATTAAAGTTTCCCGGCAGCCGGCGCGATCAGCAGCAATCACCGGCCGACCACAGGCAGCAGCTTCCAGTAAGACATTGCTCATCCCCTCGGGATAGTAGCTTGGATACAGGAAGCAAGCGCACTTCTCGTAGAAAGGCGTAACATCGCTTTGTAAGCCATGATAGACGATTTCCCCATTTCCTTGTGCTGTCTTCAAAATGCCCCGATAGGCAGGATCATCACACTGCCCCACCACATCAAAAAACACATTGCTATGTTCCTTTGTAAATTTCTTTGCTGCCGCCAAGAACAAGTCAATTCCCTTTTCTTTCATAATGCGGGCCACAAACAGAAAGTGAATTGGTTCATTCTCCCCAGGGTATGGCAACACTGAATGACTGCTGAGGTTTACGCCGGAACCAGGCAACAGCACAGGCTTACAGCCTTTGGGTATCATATTCCGGTCCTCAAAAAATTTATGATTTTCACTATTCTGGAAGAAAATCGTCCTCGCACCGGACACTCCCATTTTGTATAATCCAATAGCTAGCTTTTGCAGTGGGCCAGGATTCTCCAGCGGGGTCCCCAGTCCGGTTACATTGGGTATATACGGAATCTTTCGCATTTTGCATACAAGACCAGCATAAACATTGGGCTTGATATTATTGGTAAACACAATCTCAGGGCACTCAGCTTTCAGAATATGATGATAAATCTGAAAAAGCTTTAGGTCATCCAGCGGATTTGTACTGTGTCTGCCAGTCCTCACATTCACCAGTCGGACGCCCATTTTTTCAAACTCAGCCTGGAAATTTAGAATTTCAGCCACAAGTACCGTCTCATGACCTTCTTTTACAAACCGATCCAAAATCTCGCGGCGGAGATTATATGCAAAGTTTGTATCATTGGTTATCATGACTATTTTCATGCTACTCTCCCATTGCTGACAAGCGCTCGGCTTTCTTTGTTGTAACACTGTAACTACCCGAAGAATTGCCGGCAGATACTCCTCCTGTCTCCTTGGTCAATTCCTTTACCAGCCTTTCTCTCTTGGCCTCCAATTCTTCAGCCTTGTCAAAGCCCTCGGTGGCTTCCTTACTAAAGAGAATGCGCACCGTTTGGAAAATCAGGCGAATATCCAGCAACAGGGAATAATTTTCAATATACAGCAGGTCCAGGCGCAGCTTATCGTAAGCGCTGGTATTATACTTGCCGTAAATCTGAGCATAGCCGGTAAGACCGGCCTTCACTTTTTCCCTGAAGTGCCACTCAGGCATCTCAGCGCTGTATGCCTCCACATTCTCCACACGCTCGGGTCTGGGGCCAACAATAGTCATGTCGCCCTTGATAATATTCAGCAGCTGGGGTAGCTCGTCCACACGAGTTGCACGGATAACGGAACCAACCTTTGTGATGCGGGGGTCCTTGCCGTTGGCACGCATACTCAGGTCATAGCCGCCGCTTTCGGCGTCCACCACCATAGAGCGGAACTTGAGGATGTCGAATGTCTTGCCGTCCTTTGTGACCCGTTTCTGCTTATAAAACACCGGGCCACCATCTTGAATTTTAATTGCTGCCGCAATGATAAACATCAGCGGAACAGCCGGAATCATTGCAACTAGGCACAAAATCATGTCGAACGTACGCTTTACAAAGCACTGTATCAGTGACAGGCCTCTGCCCTTAACTAGCTTCAAAGGCGTATCAAACAGCGTAATATTCTGCGCGGAGGTCAGGATGATGTCCGAAACCTTTGGAACAACATAAGTACGAACGCTGTTCTCATAGCAATACTTGAGAATGTCGTTGCGCTTAGTGCCTGCCACATCGTTGATTACAACAGCGTCATGCCGGGAAATGGCCTTGCAAATTTCATTGCGGCTGAGATGAGCAGAGATAATCTCTGTAATGGCATATTTGTCATTGCGTTCGTCCATCTTAAACTTTAAATCCAGTGCGGATTCATTCTCATAAATCAACAGCATATTTTTCGGAACATAAACTCGATGGTAAATAGCCGTATAAACCAAGCCGCAGAAAGCCGTAACAACTGCATCCATCAAAAAGATAAGGAACATCGGGCCGGGGTTCAGCGCTACATGTGCAGCTAGGCATAGAATAAAATAAGCGAGAAAGTTTACGATAAAAGCCGAAACCCATTGAGATACAAGTAGGTCGCCTAACTTGACATAGCCATAGTGGAAGCAATCGCACAGTGCAAAGACCGTAACCGTCAAAATTACATAGACCACAATCAGCAGCATCAGTTCTCTTCCCGCATACGACGATGGAAATGCTTTTCCGTAGTAGGCAACTCGCCAGATAGCCTCAAAAATAGCAGTAAGAAACAATATCTCTATTGCACCCTCTGCTATCCGAATCAACAGCTTAAAATCGTCTAGGATTTGGCTTTTCTTCATTTCAACTCTCCTTTTTCTCTAACGTAGGCTCTTGCCCGCGCATATATATCTGTCTTCTTAGTCTTCCATAAGCACCTTCTGCCACATTCGCCCTAAAAGCTATTGCTTACTTCAGACAGGCATTAGAAGGCGCAGCAAATTACGGAATGAAATCGCAGCTGATATCTTGACAATGCATTCTTTAACAATGCCATTGCGCAACGTCGCTTCAATACCAGAGACAATGACCGCCTTGCACCCATTAATTGCTGGCAAAATATCATGAATCGTTGAAGGCGCTTTCATCTGTGCCTGTACATCAAAGCGGTTTTCAAAGCATACAATCTCATGAATCTTTTCCAGATCGTTATCTGTTTGATAGATAATCAAGGTTTTCACCGGCGGATGCAGCTTAAAATACAGCCTGTTCGCCACCAAGCACCATGCAATACAAATAATTGTCTGTGCACAGAACACAGCAATGACTGGCCAAACATTCAGCAGCCGTAGCTGAATTAGACACGCAAACACATAGGTAATACCGTTGCTGAACAGGTTGGCTAACGTCTGCGCATAAAAGACTTCACCAGCACGGAAGATGCCAATCTTATAGGCGTTATAGGTTCTGAGTAAAAAAATAGAGCACCCCACATAACAGGTACAGACCGCGAGGCTAACTGTCTGAGCATTGCGTGTATCCAACAGCGGCGCACACCAAAGGAACCATGCGCCAATCATCGTTCCGGTAAGAAGCACAAAATGCAAAAGATTCATTCCCCGCATCTTGATGGATTTACGCATCTTTGTCATATGGTATCACTCTTTCTATTTTCATCTATTGCATCGTGCTTATAAAGAACGCTTCAAAAAAGAAAATAAAAAAGATGAAATATAAAAAATATATTTAAATCATTCCAACAAGACGGTCAGCATACTGCTTACCATAACGTTTAACTAAAATCGTATATGCTTTTCTCATATGGGTTCTACGCGTGCGACAATTATGGCTATCGCTTGCAACGTAATCTATCAGCTCGTCTCGAAGCCATCTACGCACATGCAAGTCTTTAAGCAAACCATCGCTCTCGATAATCGTATTGCAGTTTACCTGATAAAGCGCGGAACTTTGCTCCTTCAGGTGGTAAATATTCATACCTCTAAGTGCCTGATAGCGCTCCACATGCGCGAGAATAGGAGTATATCCGTTCCGCTCCAGTAGTTCTACCGCCGTAACTATTTCAGCATAAGGAATAGTTGGAGAGAACTCTATCAAAACACATTGAGAGTCCGCTAAGGTCGGCAACCGGTGGCTACTCATATAATGCTCCATCGCAGGCGTATACAGGATTTCCGCACCTGAATAAAGCGCTAAGGCATAGCCACGGATTTGGCAATACGCGCGTGCCTCAGATAGATGCCGCCAAAGCCGTTCCTCATTAAACTGATGTACACCAGGCGTCATATGCGGCGTCGCTATTAATCTGCTCACGCCATCCGCCGCCGCAGCATCCAGCATAGCTTCCATATTTTCCAGCGTCTGTGCACCATCATCCATGCCATAGACAAAATGAGAATGAATATCCGAGAATCTCATTTTCTATCCTTCGTTCTGGAAGCTTTGTTTCCTCCGCGGCGCTGCTGCGCCTGCGGCGCATCATATGCATCGTAGCCGTAAGAATAATAAGATTTATAATAATATTTTTTACTTAGATAATTATCAAATTTAACCATGTTCAGCACGGTGCCCAGAATAGGACAACCGGACTGCTCTAATTGTTCCTTTATGTTAATCAATTCCTGACGACGAACCGCATCATAACCAACCACGATCAAGGAACCATCGCAGGACTTAGCAATTTCCGCTGCATCAATAATCGCACCCAGCGGCGGCGCGTCTACAATCACATAATCCACCTGTTTGGCAAGACTGCTCAGCAGCTCGTCAAAATGTGGAGAAACCAACAAAGGAAGCGAATTCGATACTTCTCTTCCCACCGGGATCATATAAGCTCCCAGGATATTGGTTTCATATATAATTTCATTTTCATGAACCATACCAGCGAGGAAATGAGCCAAGCCGACAGGATTCTCCCGCTCAAATTGCAAGGAGTACTTTGCCGCGATCATGCTGCGACGCAAATCTGCATCTACCAATATAACTGTTTTTCCAAGTCTCGCCAGCGTGCGCATAATATTCATAGCAAGAAAAGACTTACCTTCCGATGCATGACAGCTGGTAAGCATAATTTTCTTCACATTTTCGCCTGCAAAGGATATATTAGTGCACAGCGTATTAACCGCCTCACTGCAGGCGTATTCAAGGGGCGGAAAATGTTTAATAGTAAGCCTATTCATGCTTTTCTTCTTGCCGCCCTTCCGTTTTTCTTTTTATTGTTCTTTCTGCCGTCGTTTTCATTTTCAATGGGTACGACAGCCAGTGTAACCAAACCAGTATACTTACGAATATCTTCCGCAGTCTTGTAAGTATCGTTTGTCAACATTTGCAGGACAACAATACCTGCACCAAGAATCAATCCCAGGATAAAACCAAGCATAATATTCTTGGTTTTATTCGGACTGACAGGATTAGAAGGTACGAGTGCCACCGACATAATATTCGGCTTGTCTGTGGACATGGTGTCAGCAATATATTGGCTGGCAACCTTGGCATATTCATTCGCTACAGTAGCTGCCTCCTCAGCAGAAGCAGAAGTGAACGATATGTCCAGCATACGCGTTCCACTGTCATTGACAATAGAAAGCATTTTTTGCATTTGCTTATACGAATATGGGAGATGCAAGTTAGAAATGACTTCTTCATGTACCTCCCACATTTTAAACACTTTAATATAATCGCTTGTCAAAGCAGTACCGATTTGCAGATCAGACATATTGATAGCCGAATCCCTACGGCTAAGAACATAGATCGTCGACGTAGCCTGGTACATAGGCGTAACGAAAAAAGAGGTATACACCCCAGCTGTAATCGCAAACGCCAATGCAAGGCAAAGCAGCAATTTCCAACTGCCCAGCAGACGATACATCAGTTCTACCAGATCAATCGTTTCAGCATTTTCGTTTTGCTGCTGTACCGATGCTCCTTCAGTAAGTCTGTTTCGCTTTTTTTGTTGATCTGCCATCTTCCGCTTCTCCGTTCTTCAAAAGAAAATACCAACACAGGGAAAGCCTGAGAAGGAACACCTTTCCAAGCTTTCCCTGTGTGATACGCTTTAGTCGCTTACGATCGCAACCAGCGCAGTGCCGTTCTGGATAGCAGCAACGGTCTCAGCATTCAGCATGACCTGAATGCTACCCGCAGCTTCCACCTGCGCAGCAGCAATGCCAACGCCCTCAAAAGCGGTCCAGGCAACGTTGTTCTCGGAAACCAGACCGATCATTACGGCAACCTTTTCGCCCACTTCGTAAGGCGTGGAGAACAGCATCTTGGCAGTAACTTTGCCATAGGAAACGTCATAACCACCAGCGATGATGGGCTTGAATTCAAACACGTTCAGCTTGTTGGCGGTAACGATGGCCTTCAGATCAACATCCTTGCCAAAGTAAGCTTCTACGCTTTCAGCAGCAGCCAGCTTAGCAACTTCAGCCTTGCAGGCATCCAGATTTTTCTGGTATGCCTTTTCGTCTTCCTTGACGAGACGGATGAAGAAGCCGGAGTTGGCCGGCAGATTTTCAGCCGTCACGTCTACCTTGTTCAGGTCAGCGGCGGTTTTGCTGGGCGTAGCAGCCAGCGCAGCAACAGAGGTCAGGCACAGCAGCAGCGCGAGCAGCATGCAAGCAAGCTTTTTCATGGGGGATCATCCTTTCTTCTTTTCGGCGCTGGCTTAGCCGCGCCATATATCGTAAATGCCTTTGGGGCACTTACTTCATTTCTTCATAGAACAATGCAAGCACTGCCTGATACAGTGAGGCATCATCAGCATAGAATTGCATAAACCCATCACTGCCAACCTTATGTTCGCCTGAGATGCTCATAGGCTCTATGCGAACATAATCCTTGGCCATTACGGCCACATTGATCAGCCTTCCACGGCTCATGCTGGTAGTCAAATAAGAGGATAACGCGTCAAACAATGCTCCAGAAAAATTCTGATCATTCTGCATACATGCGTCCATCTGCATAAGCAAATTGGAAACATATTGCTCCTGGCGAGCCATACGCGCTTCATTGGTGCCTGCACCAATGTCCATGCGCCTACGCACATAGATCTCCGCCTGCTCCCCGTGCAGTGTTAGCGTTGTGCCCTTTGTCATTGCAGGATCGCGAACAGAGAAGTCGTCTGCCAATGTTACGGTCACGCCACCCACCATATCATTCAATGAAGCGATACCATCCAAATTCATCGCAACATAAAAATCAATCGGCATGCCAAGTAGCAAGTTCGAAACAGCCTCGACAGTTAACTCGCAGCTTTGTTCTTTCCCATCGCCAAAGCCATGAGAAAGAGACACCTGTGCAGTACGTACACCGGAACGATTACCCAATACACCCAGTACCGTAATAGGCGTCATGGTATCACGGTCAATGGGTAGGCGCTTCACAGTTTTAGCAGTATCATCGATTACTATCAACTGCAAAAAGTCCGCTTGACCCCCTGTTTCTCCGCTATCATGGTCAATGCCCATTAATAGAATAGATGTTAGATTCTTTCGTTGCCGGTAAACCGTGTTGTTGTACGTTACAGTGACCTCATCAGCTTTGCGTTCCTGATAGTCCCCTCGCGGTTCCGGCTTGTTAGAACGTTGTTCCAGCCAACGGCCACCTTGATACAAGCCTATCAGAACAACAGCAACAATCAGCAATACGCAAACTGCTTTTGTTTTTGTTCCCGGCTTTTTGACGTTCTGTCCCACGCCAACGCCTCCCGGTTATTTCATCGGATGAATCAGTTCGAAGCCAAGCCAAACTGAAATCTCCCTACCGGAAAAGGAAAGTACAACTTGCCCACTCATTCCGCGCTTGTCAATGCGCTTAATTCGTCCTTCCATATCCTTTAGCGGCCCAGAGATAATCCGAATTTGATCCCCCTCTTTATATGCTTGTGAGAAGCCCAGCAATCCATCATACTGAAAAAGCCATTGAGCGAAGCGTTTATCTTCTCCTTGCAGTTGCCATACACCATTATCCGTAGACAAAATGCGAATTACATTTTGCTTTGGAAAGTCAATAAACGGCTTCGTCTGCGAAGGTGCCTCAAAAAAAATATAACTGGGAAGCAGCAGTGCTTCCTCCCTGGTTTTAACTTTCTTGCTCGTTCTGTATTTCAGCTGACGCATGGTAGTAGCACGCACATCTGGACAGACTGTCTGAATCTGCTCCACAACGTTCTGCTCTTTGCCAGTAATGCAAAACAAGCAGCCATAAGCTTTTTCTCCTGCTTGTCCTTCGCTGCATGGTCGTGCTAAATCAATCGCCGGGTTTTCAGGCATAGCTTCGCTCTCCGATTATTCTGACCGAAGCGCTACGCGCTCGATCTTCTCGGCCTCATAGCTTTTCCATATGCTTCATCGTCTTTCGTATCGCTGAACCCAGTCGTATATTTCCAACGATGATTTGTGGCTCCTGCAGAAGAGCTGTAAACCACTTTGTCATGCTACTCGGGGCATGGGAGGAAACCCGTTGGGAGTGTCATGTCAAAGTGGACGTTATCGCAAAATTTTCGATTCTGCGACAACATTAGAAATGGAAACAAAAAGCAAGACGCCTATTTGCCATCCACGGCTATATTATATATGGAAAGTCCTGACTTGTCAACTTGCTGAAAGCTGCAGATTAGCTATTTTTTATTTTTTTTCAGCGAATAATGCAGGAATCAACAAAATGTGTGCCAGAATGGAGCAGATGTCCCTTTTGCATGGGCAAAACTTCATTGTTTACAATAAGCCGTCAGAGATGCCGTCAAAGCTTTCTGGCAAGCTAATCAGAACGCTATTGCAAAGGGCAAATTAATAAGGAGGTCGCGTTCATGCCACGACATGGGGAAAACATTTATAAGCGCCGTGACGGCCGCTATGAAGGTCGTTATGTAATTGGTAAAACATCAATTGGGAAAACCAGATTTGGTTACATTTATGGATATCAATATGCCGCTGTGCGTAACCAATTGCTCCAGAAAAAAGCTGAACAACTAAAAAAGCAAAATGACAGCATAACAGACTGTACACTACTTCTAAAAGACTTGCTGCAGCATTGGCTTGAAAATGAAGTAATAGGCAGAGTAAAGCAATCATCTTATCAAACTTACGTACGACAAATCAATGTGCATCTCCTTCCTAAGTTGGGAAGCCTTACGCTGTCAGAAATATCGTCGTCAGTCATATATCAGTTTGTTGCACAATTAGAAGCATCCAGCATGGCCTACAACAGCATAAAGAGCGTGGTTCGGTTACTAAATGCGCCCTTACGATATGCTCAGGAAATGGGATATATTTCTCAGAATCCATGCCGAAAAATTAAAATTCAGCCCAAAGAGATCATAGAACAACGTGTTCTCAGTCGCTTAGAACAGGACAAATTAAGGAAGCAGTCTGTTTCGCAAAATGATCTACCAACGCTACTAAGCCTTTATACCGGTATGCGATTGGGTGAAGTCTGCGCACTCAAATGGTCGGATATTGACTGGGAGAAGCATACGATTTCGGTAAAGAGGACTGTCCAACGCACCGCTCTATTGAGGGAAGCTTCCGAAAAACGCACATTACTAATGGTCGGCGCACCGAAATCCAAGCGCTCACAACGTGTTTTGCCCATCCCCGATTTTGTGTTTTCACTGCTGCGAAATGCCTTTCTACCTGTTATCGATACGGATACATACATCTTTGGTAAAGTCGGCCATACGGCAGAACCCCGCACAATTCAACGTCGCTTTCAGCAGAAAATGCACACTATGGGCTTTGTAGGGGTGCATTTTCATACTCTTCGGCATAGTTTTGCTACGCGACTGATGGAGCTTGGTATTGATATTCAAACCATTAGCGCATTGCTGGGACATCAATCGGCCAGGACAACACTGGATTTTTATGGACACAGTCTATCAGAGCGACAAGTCTATGCCATCGGCTTACTCTCTTCTTGCTAATAAGCCGTCATAAGCCGTATGCTTGCTAAAATAGCCAAACAATCTAACAAGCTTTATTGACACCATAAAATCGAAAATTTTGCGACACTTTTTTCTGATCGACTTATATATTATATGCAATTATATGCAAAACATATATGCAAAACAAATAACCGGATAGAAACAATTTCTATCCGGCATTGCTAGGTTGTGTCTACACGAGTTAAGTGGTATAATGGCACTATCACAACGAAGAGGGTGTCATCATGGAGAAATCACAGCATCGGCATGATATCAGCGACAAAGC
>OLOV01000591.1_pt1 | contig 31966 bp, 33 predicted proteins | sample 1672931 | NCBI WGS metagenome assembly OLOV01 (sample SAMEA3136738, study PRJEB25190) | human gut metagenome | biome: human gut; feature: human-associated habitat; material: faeces | place: Austria | collected 2013 | reverse complement strand
CAAGTATTTATCCATTTAAAAATGATGGCTCTTATTCAAATGAAACTCCATATATTTTCAAAATAGAAAACACAGGATCTCTTGATTCAACTGTAAAAATAAAGCTAAAAGAAGATGCATCATTCACACCAAGTGGAGATTATAGTAGTTATGCAAGACTTACTAGTAAATATGCAGGCCATTTAAAAGTAGCAATAAAGAAAAAAATACTATATCAAGACACAGGATACCAATTTGGCGACGTTAATATGGATGGATTAGTGAATTTACAGGATGTGAATTTAGTATTACAAGCAGCAACAGAAAATGCGACGTTAACAGATGTTCAAAAAAAATTAATTGGTTTAGATAGTAGTGCAACAATATCAGCAGTTCATGCAGCAAATATATTACAAATATTAAATGGTACAAGTGAATCTTCTTATTCAACAAAAGTATATACCTACTCTGATTTAGAAGATGGAGTAATATTCAAAGACGATATTATTAAATCAGGAGAATCAGCTACATACTTCTTATGGCTATATTTAGATGAGACAACACCTAATGATGCTCAAAGGACATACTTTGTAGGAAATATAGATGTAGATGGAGAATATATTCCTAAAGTAAATCCAGTATCTTTTGCTACTGATTCTTGGGAAACAATTATAACAGCAGTAAAAGAAAATAATATAAGTAAATACAACGTAGGAGATACAAAAGAAATTGATATGGGTACTTATGGAACACATACATTACGTATTGCAAATACATCAACTCCAAGTGAATGTTCAGGAACTGGTTTTTCACAAACTGCTTGTGGTTTCGTACTTGAATTTGCAGATATAATAACAACGCATAATATGAATCCAGCAGGAGAATATAATGGAACTCAATATAGTAATGGACACAATATAGGAGGATGGCCAAATTCAAGTATGAGAACATTTGTAAATAATGATATATATAATTCGCTGCCTTCTGATTTAAAGAATGGAATAATAGATACAACAGTAGTATCAGGACATGGAAGTACAAGTGGAGAAACAAACTTTACATCAACAGATAAATTATATTTACTAAGTACAGCAGAAGTATGGGCACAAGGAAGTTCAAATACAATAAGTGGTGATACAGCAAGAGATGTAACAAGACAATTAGACTATTATAAAAATTTAGGAGCAAGTACAACTAATCGTAGTGGAGCAGTAAAAAAGAGTGGTTATGCATGGTGGCTTCGCGTGGCCAATTCCTCCGATAACAACAATTTCTACCGTGTGAACAACCGCGGCGATTGGAGTAACAACAATGCTAGTACGATAAACGGCGTTTCGCCAGCTTTCCGATTGGGATAATACGTAAGGTATATGTAAACTTATGCGAAATGAAATTGGTTCTAAGTACTAAAACAAATCTGAATAGAAAATAAAATTTGACAGAGAAATTATAAAGGGGATTTTATATTAATTAAAAATTTAAATTAAATATAAAATCTTTTTCTTTAAAAATATTGTATCGTGTGATACAATATCAATAGATATAGAAAGGAGATGATAATATACCTACTGTTACTAAAATAAGTAAAGATATGATACTTAATACTGCTTTTGATATTGCAAGAATATCTGGACTTGATAAAGTAAGTAATAGAGAGATTGCCAAAAGATTAAATTGTTCTATAAGACCAATTTATTATCAGTTTAGAGATGTTCAAGAAATGAATAGTGAACTTATTAAAAAGATATGGCAATACTTTTATGATTATATTTTTACAAAAAGAGATGAAAATATACCTGATTATAAAAAGACAGGTATAAATTATATTGATTTTGCTTGTAATGAGAAAGAATTATTTAAAATATTATTTATGACTAATGATAAATATTTACCTGACGATGATGAGAATTTTAAAAAGATTTCTATGCTTATAAAAGAGAGTGGTAGAGTTAAAGACAATGAAATTAAGACATTTCATTATAAGATGTGGATATTTACTCATGGTCTTGCATCTTTAATAGCGACTAATGCGATTAAAATATCTAAAAAAGAAATAAGTGATTTATTAACAGAAGAATTTAATGCGTTAATAGAAATAGAAAAGAAAGAAGGAAATATAAATGAATAGGAAAGACATTTTGTGGGGCTCAGCTTTAATACTAGTTGGAGTAGCCCTAATATTAAAATTAACTGGAATATTAACAGTAAATATATTTTTTAAAGGCTGGTGGACATTATTTATAATAATACCAAGTATATCAGGAATAATTAGTGAGAAAGATAAGACATGGTCTATTATAATACTTAGTGTAGGAGTTCTTTTATTACTTTGTAGTAGAGGTATAATGGATTATAATTTATTCTGGAAATTATTATTACCAATAGTGTTAATAGTATTTGGATTTTCAATTATATTTAGAAATAAGATTAGTGAAAAAGTAAGTAAGAATACTGAAGGTGAACATGTAGCAGTTTTCAGTGGACAAAAGGTATTATTTGATAAAGATGAATTTAAAGGAACAACTTTAACTGCTGTATTTGGTGGTGTTGACTGTGATTTAAGAAATGTTAAAATTAAAGATGATGTTCTTATTAATTGTAATGCAGTATTTGGAGGTATAGATATAATCGTACCAGAGGACGTTAAAGTAGTAATAAGTTCTGCTTCATTCTTTGGTGGTGCTGAAAACAAGAGAAAAAATAATGATGGTAAACATACAATATATGTAAATTGTAATTGTGTTTTCGGCGGAGTTGACATTAAGTAGAAAGGAATATATGGAAAAAGTAATTGAAATTAAAAATTTAACAAAGTCATATAAGAACTTAAAAGCAGTAGATGATTTATCATTTGATGTATATAAAGGTGAAATATTAGGACTTTTAGGGCCAAATGGAAGTGGTAAATCAACTACAATTAACTCAATATTATCTCTTTTGAAATATGAAAGTGGAACTATTAAGATATTTAATAAAGAAATGAAACCTGATTCATATGATTTAAAAAGAGATATAGGTGTTATATTTCAAGAAGTTGCTGTTTTTAATGAATTAACAGTACTAGAAAATATAGATTATTTTTGTGGGCTTTATATAACTGATAAGAATAAGAGAAATAAATGTGTAGAAGATGCGATAAAGCTAGTAGGGCTTGAAAATTATAAAAAATTCTATCCTAAACAATTATCAGGTGGACTTTTAAGACGTCTTAATATAGCATGTGGTATTGCTCATAAACCTAAATTAATATTTTTAGATGAACCAACTGTTGCAGTAGATCCACAAAGTAGAAATAATATACTTGATGGAATTAAAATGTTAAGAGATAAAGGAGCAACTATAGTATATACAACTCATTATATGGAAGAAGCAGAAATATTATGTGATAGAATTATTATACTTGATAAAGGTAAAATTATTGCTGAAGGTACTAAAGAAGAACTTAAAGAAATGACTAAAATAGAAGAAAAGATAACATTAGAAATAGATTCATTAAATGAAGAAATAATTAATGAGATAAGAGAATTTAAGAATGTTGATGATGTTACATATGATAGAAATAATTTAGTAGTGATATATAAGAAAGGCAAAAATAACATTAACGAACTTATGGATTATTTAAAAAGTAAAAAAGTTAATTATAATAAAATATTTGTAGAAAGACCTACTTTAAATGATGTATTCTTAGAGTTAACTGGAAAGGATTTAAGAGATTAATGTTCTTACATAATTTAAAATATTCACTTAAGACATTATTTAGAAGTAAAGCATTAATATTTTGGACTTTTGCCTTTCCAATAATATTAGGCACATTTTTTAAGATGGCTTTTAGTGATATAGAAAATAGTGAAAAATTAGATATTATTGATATAGCTATTGTTGATAATGATAATTTTAATAAGGATATAGTTTTCAAGAATACTTTTCAAGAATTAAGTGATAAAAATAGTGAAAACTATATGTTTAATACTAGATATACTTCTCTTAATGAATGTAAAAAATTACTTGAAGAAGAAAAAGTAAGTGCATGTATTTTATTTAATGATGATGATATAAGTGTTAGTGTAAATAAGAGTGGTATTAATGAAACTGTTACTAAATATGTGATAGATGAAGTACAAAGTAAGAAAGTAATACTTACGAATATAATAACTAAAGAACTTGAAAATAATAATTATATGGTTAATTATGAAGAAATAGTTTCTTTAGCAAACAATATCATGAATAATTCTAAAGCAAAGTTTAAAGATATATCACGTACTAATTTAAGTTATACTATGATAGAATTTTATACATTAATTGCTATGTCATGTTTATATGGTTCTATGTTATCTATGTATATTATTAATTATATTCTTCCTAATATGAATAGTGTTGGTAAGAGAATATCAGTATCTGGTATAAAGAAATCATCATTACTTATAAGTAGTTTAATATCAAGTTATATAGTTCAAGTAGTTGGTATATTTATATTATTTATATATACAATATTTGTATTAAAAGTAGATTATGGTAATAATATTGATAAAGTAATATTATTAATGCTTACTGGTTCTTTTGCTGGATTATCATTAGGCGTTCTTGTTTCCTCGTTAATTAAAACAAATGAGAATGCTAAAACTGGTATACTTGTTGGTATAACTATGCTTATGTGTTTTATGTCTGGTATGATGGGTATAACAATGAAATATATTATTGATAAAAATGTAAGAGTGTTAAATCTTATTAATCCAGCGAGTATGATAACAGATGGATTCTATTCATTATATTATTATGATACATTTAATAGATATTATTTTAATGTTATAAGTTTATTAGTGTTTAGTGTGGTAATGTTGTTAATTTCTTATAGTAGTTTAAGGAGACAGAGATATGACAGTATTTAGTACATTTTGGAAAGTAATTAATAAGTATAAAGGAACAATTATATTATATACTGTCATGTTAATAGTATTTGGTGGAGTTAATATGACTGCTAATGATACAGGAGTAGACTTTACTTCAACTAAACCAGATATATTGATAGTTAATAATGATAAAGATAGTGAGATAACAAAGAATCTTGTTAAATATATGAGTGATAATGCTAATATAGTTAGTGTAAAAGATAATGAAGAAGCAAGAGATGATGCATTATTCTATAGAGATATTAGTTATATAATATATATACCAAAGGATTATGGAATAGATACTCTAAATGGTAAAGATGTTGAACTTGAAATTAAGAAAGTAGATACTTATGATGCTGCTTTAGCAGAAATGATGTTAAGTAGATATGTTGAAACACAAAATATATATTTGAAAACTAATATAAGTGAAAGTGAACTTATAAATAATATAAATGAAAGTTTGAAAGATAAAACTAATGTTGAGATTGTTTCAAAGTTAAATACTGATAAATTAACAAAGGTATCAAGATATTTCAATTTTGCAAGTTATAGTATAATGGCAGTAACTATATATATTATTTGTTTAGTAATAACTAGTTTTCATGAACAATCTGTTAACAAGAGAATTATCATAAGTAGTATGAATTATAAAGAACATAATAAACTATTATTGCTCGCTAGTTCAGTGTATGCTTTAGTAGTATGGCTTCTTTATACGATACTTGGATTTGTAATACTTGGTAATGAGTTATTCACATTAAGAGGACTATTGTTTATTGGAAATGAATTTATATTTACTTTTTGCTGTTTAACTTTATCACTTTTAATAAGTTCTCTATGTTATAGTAAAGTTGCAGTAAGTGGAATAGTTAATGTAGTCGCACTTGGTTCTGCATTCTTATGTGGAGCATTCATACCACCTGAAATGTTACCAAGTTCAGTAATAAAAATTGCTCACATTTTACCAACATATTATTTTATAAATAATAACGAAATATTAAAAAGTTTAGAAGTTATTAACATAAGTAATCTTCATGGGATATTTATTAATACGATTATAATATTATTATTTTCAATATTGTTTATCATAATAAATAATATTGTTACTAAAAAGAAAAGAATTATTGCTTAATATTTGACAAACATATTTATAAATAGTATTATACATCACACAAAGGAAGGTATAATATGTCATATAGTGATGAAATAATGAGAGCTCTTACTATTGCTTTAAAGAATACAGATGGACTTAAATATGCATTGAAAGAGTTTAATGAAAATGTTAAAACTCTTGAAAAATTAGCACTAGCAATAGAAAAACAAAATGAACTTAAAGAAAGAGAATTAAGACTTTTAGAAGAAGGAAATGGATTGACACTAACGAGAAAAAATTAGTGTCTTTTTATTTTACATGTGCTATTATTAAGGTGGGAAGGTGTGTATGAAAAATAATAAAAAAGAAAGTAGAGAAAGAAAAAATAATAATAAAACTATTAAAAAAATAGAAAAGAATAATAATGTAAAAATATTTATATTTGTTATTGTATTTGTATTAATCATTTCAACAATAATATATTATATACTTATAAATAGAAAAACTGATATTTTTAAAACTAAGTATGGTACTTTTGAATCAAGTGAAATTCAGTATAAGGCTGAATATAAGACAAAAGAAGATGGTGTAAAATATATGTTATTTACTATACCTGGTGTTGATGATTGTAATGAAAAAATAGAATTTGTTAAAAAAGAAGTAGATAGCAATAATAATTTAAATCTTTATTTTGATTTTAGATATTCTTGTGGTGTATGTGCTCCGCATGATAAAACATTTGAAATACCTGTTAGTGATAATGAAAATATTAATGAAATAAAAGCATACTATAGGGTAGTAAGCACTGAAGAATGTGATTCTGATATAGCTTATAAGCCAATTATGTATGTTTATCCAACTAAAGAAATGGATTTAACAATTAAACTTAAGAATGATAAGTTACTTACACATACTTATCCTAAATATAATGATAGTTGGAATATTCATGTTGATATTAATGGTAATATTTATGATTATAAAACAAATAGAAATTATTATGCATTATATTGGGAAGCAATTGATAATAGTGAAATAAATATGAACGAAGGATTTATTGTTGAAGGAAAAGATACAGTTAAATTTCTAGAAGAAAAGTTAGAGTATTTAGGACTAAATGAAAGGGAAATCAATGAGTTTATTATTTATTGGATAGATAAACTTGAAAATAATAAATATAATTATATAAGATTTAGATGCTTAGAAGAAGTAAATAAATATATGCCTTTAGAATTTAGTGAAAATCCTGATACATTAATAAGAATTATTATGGATTATAAACCACTTGATAAAAAGATAAATATCAAAGAACAAAAGTTAGAAAAAGTCCTAAGAAATGGATTTACTATTGTTGAGTGGGGTGGACGTAAGATAGATTAACAACTTATTAACAATTTAAGAGACTTATTGATTTAAGTTTCTTTTATTTCTATTAAAAATGTATATAATTAATAGTTATATTGAGTTACTTAATAATGATAAGTAAATAGTTTTTTAATATTTTGATTGATTTTTAGATATCTGTGCTGTATAATATGCAATTACTAAAGAAGGGGAATTATGGAAAAGAAAAAGGGAGAAGATTTAGAATTAAAAATTTATAAGGCACTTGGTGTTAAACATTTTAGAAATTTAGCATTTAAGTTAGAAAAATTAATACATATTAAGGATAAAAAGAAAAATATTAATTATCATATTAATGATTGTAAAGATTTAGTATCTATAGATAAGTTTAAAAAATATTTATATTATAATGGATTTATTCATGTTAAAAATTTAATATTTGGAAGTGTTGGACTTGCACTTATGATTATATTAAATGCATCGGTTGTACCAGTTATAGCTCTTAGTACTTTATTATTAAAGGATGCATATTGTGTAATGTTACAAAGGTATAATTGGATTAGAATAACTAGACATGAAGAAAAATTAAAAGCAAGAGAGAGAAAACGTATAGATAAAGTAAAATCAAATATTGATAAAGAAAAAGTAGAAGAAGTAATAATAAACAATAAAGTAAATAGAGAAGAATTAATAAGAGAAATACAAGCACTTAGAAATTATTTGAAAAGTTGTAATAAAGGTGTAGAAGAAGTTGGTCCATCATTAGATTCAATACAAGAAATGTTAGTTAAAAGTATGAATAAAAGAGAATATATAGAAACTCCAGATTATTATGATTTGGGTGAAGGTGAAAGTCAAGAATCAGAAATGAAATTAACATTTACAAAAAAGGATAGAAAAGATGAAGAATAAAGATTATTGTAAAAAAGTATTTAGTGAAGAATTAGAAAAAGAAGGATTTGATGGAGTAACTCTTAAAATTATAAATTCTCCAATTGTTAAATCAAATGGATATGTAAAACCTAATATAAAAAATGGTAAATATGAAGTAGTAATAAATTTAAATTCATTTAAAAATTTAAGTAGTGATGATGCAATGTTTTATATGTATGAAACAATTGCTCATGAAATAGAGCATATAAAAACATTTGAAAAAACTAAAGAAGATGGATTTTGTGATTATGAACATTTTGTATCATTACTTGAATATATTTCATATCTTTATGAATTAAGACAACCAGCTATAGATATAAATATGAGTCTTGTAAAAAGAGTAATATTATCAAGAAAAATGTCAAGAAATTATGATGTTTCTACTGGAGAAATAAAAGCATCACTTGAAGGATATAAAAAAGCAAAAGAAAAATCAGGTTATAAAAAAGATGATAAGAAAGTGGATATAATAATTAAATCATTAGAGTTTTTAAATGATAATTTAGAGGTTACATATGATAGAAATAATGTACCTGGTTTAAAATTAAATATATTTTTAAGAAATGCTAGTTCATATTTAAAAAAATATCCAGAATTATTAAGTGAATATAAAATATTAGGAATTGTATTTAATGAAAATGGTATTAAAAGTATTGAAGAATTATATAATGAAAGAAATAGTGAAAATGCTAGACTTATAGATAATATTATATTAAGTGTGATAAGCGTTGATAATGTACCTGAAAGAGAAGATATAAGAATATATCTATGTGAATTAATATCAAATTATAATCAGAAAACTATAGATTTTTATAGGAATATGAAGTATGGAAAAGTGTTTATTGATGATGAGATGAAACTTGCTGATAATTTAAGAGTGATGATGAATAAGTCAAAATATTTAAATACAGTTTTAAGAAGTATGGATATGGAAAATAAGCAAGGAATAGTATTATAATATATATATAGGAATTGTATTGTTATATTTTAATAAAGATAATATTAAAAGATAATTTGAAATAATAAAGGAGAAAAATGTTATGAATGAAGATGATATGAAAAATAATAAAGAAGAAAAAAGAAAAGAAGTATTAAAAGATAAAGGTGAGAGTGCTTTAGCATATGGTGCTATATTTGGTGGTGTAGCAGGGGTAATATTATTATTTGAAAGTTCACTACATACTACTGCAAATGAAAGCACAGCACCTTTTTCATTAACAAAAGGTACAACTATGTCCACTAGTGGTGTTGGTGAATTAGCTACTGATTTTGGCCCAATTGGTTCTACTGGGGCAATGACAGGTCTTGGATGTTTAACTGGTACAGTAAGGGGTGAACCAGATACATTACATGTTGGTGATGCTGAAATATTTGATTCTTCTGGTAATATTTATACACGTAATAATACTGATGTAGCTAAAGTAGAAAGAAATGCTGAACAAATATATGATACATTTAATAAGAATCATGAAAGACAAGAATCAGTATCAGGGCTAGTTGTTTCTAATATGGAAATTGCTAAAAAATTAGAAGTGATATTAAGAAGTAATGATAAAAAAACATTATATGAAGTGTTGACAGGATTACAAGAAGTGTTAGAAGAGAAAAAAATTGGAGAAGAACAAGTAATTAGATTAAGACTTGAAAGTAAAGATAATGACAAATAATGATGATATAATAACTAAATTAACAATTAATACAGGTACAACTACTACTGCTTGTACTGTGTCTTCCTCATTAGTTGAGATAACAGAGTATTTGATAAAAGGTGCTATAACTTTTTCTACATTAGAAAGTTCAACTGAAGCTTTTAACTTTCTTGGCCCTCTTAAAAGTACACTTGCATTGTCTTCATCAACTACTTCGTTAAATACTTCAAGTGGAACTATATATCCTTATGATTATGCTATGCCTGCTGATACAATTTTAGATGATGGAAATAGTAGTATGTTTCACCTTGATGATAAAAAAGCTTCTTCTGAAATTGAAAAGAATGCTGAAAAGATATATGATATGTTTAATTCAAAGTATGAAAAAACCAGTTTGACTTCAGGATTAGTCGTTCCAAGTGTTGAGACTGCTAAAAAATTAGATAAAATGTTGAAGGGTAATGATAAAAAAACATTATATGAAGCTTTAACTGCTTTACAAGAAGTTTTAGAAGAAATAGAAAAACAAAAAAGTGATCAAGCAAAATTAGAATTCAAACAAAAATAAGCATATCAATTTTATGCTTATTTATTTTGAAAGAATTTTATAATTATTTATTTATATTTTCTTTAATATATTCTAAATCATAAACTAAAGCTTTCTTATGATAAAATCCCATTCTTTTATTATCGATTGGAAGTTCTTTTCCATAAATTGATGCCCATACATTTATTCTTAATTCACCATTTTCGATATAATATTCAAGATATCTTTTTAAACTAGTGATATTAATATTAAATGCCCAACGTTCTTTATATGCATAAAATACTTTTCTTCCTTTATATATTTTTTCTTTATAATATAAATACTTAAGTATTTCATTCATTTTATTATTTAATTCACTTTCATTTCCATTCACTTTTATTTTTAATGATGATATACCAGTTGATTTACTTGCAGTTAGAAATACATAAAGATAAGCACCAACTATTGTTAAGATTATAAACATAGAAAATAATGTTTCACTATTGATATTAAACGGAAATCTAGTTGTATCTATATTTTTATTTGTTATAGATATAATATATATTGCAATTCCTATAACAAAACAAAATACTATTGTGATTAATAATGAAGTAATTAACCAGCTTTTAATATTTTCTTTTGATTTTTTTGTAAAATAATTTGATAGATTTTCTATTTCTCCTTCTAAAGAATTAATATTATTGATATTGATATTATTATTATTATTCATTATTTTCCTCCTACTATAATAATATTATATTATCGCACTAATAAATATAAAAACGAAAATTGGTGTGTTAAGTTTACATTATATTATTTTAAATGTTACTGTTCAGTCAAGGAGTCTTAACCATTTTTAGATATTAAAAATTTTTTATTATAAATAATTGATATAGTTACTTTAGTAATAAAAAATGCTAAGTGGAATAAAGGAAAAAAGCTAGATTGGTTAAATGAAATATTAATTTGTTATATAAAAATACAATGTATTACTTTACTTTTAAATGTATGTAATGTGAGAACAACTGTATTAAATTTGAACTTGAAAGATGTATTGAATCACACGCTAAATAATAAATTATTTAATTATTATATTTCTATTATTACTAAAGATATAGAAATGTTAGAAAATGATGTTCCAGTAGTATTACATAATGATTTTTATGATTTAAAAGATGAAATAGAAGAATTAAGAAAAAATGAAATTACTTCATATGAAAAAAAGATAAGAAACTATTCAAAATTTAAATTTATAATAATTTTAATATAAATAAAAATTTAAAAATATATAATCGTACTGGTATAAATACAACTGATTTAACAGATATAGTTGATAAATTTTTGGAAAATAGAGTTTAATTAATAGATAAATTTTGTATATTAAGTCCATATAAATTTAATGAAGAAGAATATACAACATTTATGTATCAGGATAGAAAAAGATATTAGTGTTAATATAGATAATATTATTCTATATAATAAATTACTTTATCCAGTTTTTACAACTTTTAACTATTTAAAAAATATTTAATATATGATAATTTATTTCAAGTTACTAATATAAAATTAAGTAATGGCGTAATTTCAGTATTAAATTTACTATATTTAACTTTGATTTTTTTTAAATAAGAAGTGAGGTTTTTGTATGTCAAAATTAATTTATAAAGATAAAAGAGAGTCTTTATAAATAAAAATATATTTTATATAATATTTGTTAATAAATAGTTAGGAATAATCAAATAATTATGATACAATGAGAGTGCAGTACAAAAAGCATTTAAATAGGTGGGTTATATATGAAAAAAGAAAAAATAATTGCATTAACATTAGCTGTAAGTAGTATAACTGGAGCACTATCTTTTAAAGCTAAAGCTAAAACAACAGAAACACCATATATTTATGAAGAATACGTATATGGACAAAGTGAATTAGGACGTGATTTAACATGCTTTCATATTGAAAATGAAAAACAATTTACTGAAAGCAAAAAAATATTATTGAATTTCGCCATACATGGTTTTGAAGATGCCTTTGATTATGATGGCAAGGTACTTGTTGATATAGCAAATAGAATTATAGAATATTATAAAGAACATTATGATGAACTTGGAACCTATGAACTTTATGTTGTAAATTGTTCTAATCCAGATGGAACTTACGAAGGAAAAACTAATAATGGTTATGGAAGATGTCAAAGTAATGGCATAGATTTAAATAGAGATTTTGACTATTATCATGTTAATTATTACAATGATAGGAATTATACAACTTCGTCATTTAGTGCAGTAGAATCAAGAGCACTTAGAGATTTAACAAAGAAAATTAAACCAACCTATGTAGTAGATTGTCATGGCTGGTTAAATGGATATTATGGAAGTACAGATTTATATTATAAGTTTAGTAAAATATTACCTATGCCATATTGCGGTGGTAATGGAAGTGGATATTATGCTGGGTGGGTTACAAAAGAAGGCGCAGAAGGAATGCTACTAGAGTTTCCGTGGCCAACAGGTGACATGAATGAGTACGCAGAAAAATATAGTGAAAAGATGATAGAAGTAATTTCATCAATAGCTCAACCAACATTAGTCGAACAAGCCAAACTAGAAAATGAAGAACCTAGCATTGTCATAGATAACAAAGAAATAGAATTAAAAAGAAGTTCCATTAAATTAAATGGAGTAAACAATTATATGATTAAAGACATATGTGAAATATTATCTTTAGACTTAGAATATCAAAATAGAAGAATAACAATAACAGACGGCTCTAATAAATTAGAATTAGTTTTAGATAGCGACATAGCAGTAATAAATGGAGAACCAGTAAAACTTAAAAATGAAGTATTCGTAAATAATAACAATGCATTTATGCCGATACGAGATTTATGTGATTTGTTTGGCTATACTATTACATGGGAAGCTGAAACAAATACAATAATCATAGATACAAATAATTTATCTAAAAAAATGAAGCAAAATTAAATGATATATATAAGAATTAAGCATTTATGATGAATATTTATATCCACTTATTATAGATGTAAGCGGTCATGGAATGCTAGATGATATAAGTAGTTATGAATTACAAGAAATAATTGAAGATATAGATAAAAAAGGATATCCATTTCATTCAGTAACACCAGGATACGGAAAAGACGAAATATATGATTATAGAGATTTTAATATAGACGCAAATAATGAAAAGTTAAAAGAAGAAATTCTTCAAATAAAAAATGATTATGAAGTTGAAGATTAATAAAAATATTAAACATGTATTAGCAATTTACATGTTTTTTCATACAATAAATTAGGTGATTTTATGGCTTTAAAAGGTGTTGTTATTGATCCTGGGCATGGAGGAACTGATCCAGGAGCAGTGGCTAATAATTTAAAAGAAAAGGATTATACATTGTTAATAAGTAAATATATGTATGATAGATTTAAAGAACTAGGTATACCAGTTAAAATGACTAGGGATACTGATGTTACTTTGTCTCCAAGAGAAAGAGTTAATAAAGTTAAAAGTTTTTATGGAGATGGAAAGGATGTTGTGGTTATTTCTAATCACTTAAACGCAGGAGGTGGCGATGGTGCTGAAGTAATCTATGCTCTTCGAAATAATAGTACTCTTTCAAAAAAAATACTTAATGAATTAGAAAAAGAAGGACAAAACGTAAGAAAGTATTATCAACAAAGACTTCCAAGTAATCCAATAAAAGATTATTATTTTATGCAGAGAGATACTCCTAACAATGAGACTGTGACTGTTGAATATGGATTTATTGATAGTTCTAAAGATGATGTTGAACAAATTAAAAACAATTATGAAAATTATGCTGAAGCTGTTATAAGGGCTGTTCTTGATTATAAAAACTTACCATATAAAGCTCCAGCAGGTGAAGGATATTATACTGTTAAAAAAGGTGATAATTTATGGGATATAGCACATAAGTATGGAATGACTGTAAGCGAACTTAAAGAATTAAACAAATTATCAACAAATAATCTTAAAATAGGGCAAACATTAAAGATAGCTAAAAATGATGAAAAAAATCCTGATGAATATTTAATATATAAAGTTAAAAATGGAGACAATCTTTGGGATATAGCAAAAAAATATGATACAACTGTTTCAACATTAAAATCTATAAATAATTTAAAATCTGATAACTTAACTATTAATCAACAATTATTTATACCTAAAACAAATAATTTGGGTATAAAAAATGATAATATTTATACAGTGAAGAAAGGCGACACTTTATATGATATTGCTGAAAAGTATAATGTATCTATTAATGATATAAAAGAGAAAAATAATTTAACATCTAATATGTTAAAGATAGGTCAAGTTTTAGAAATATCAAATTCTTCAACTGGTGAGGTAAACTATATTGTTCAAAAGGGCGATAATTTAAATACCATTGCTAATAAATATGGTGTTACTGTTAGTGATATAAAAAAACTTAATAATTTAAAAACAAATACATTACAAATAGGCCAAGTGTTAAAAATACCTGGTTCTACAAATTATAATACATATACAGTAAAATCTGGTGATTCATTATGGAAGATAGCTAATAAGTATAATACAACTGTTAATAAATTGAAAATCATAAATAACTTAGATTCAACTGTACTACAAATAGGTCAAAAATTATTACTTCCTACAATGTAAAAATTGTAATTACCTTTTTGTTAAAAATGATATATTAGAAATAATATATTGTTTTTTTATAAAAGGTATTTTATATTTGTTGACAATTACATATTTATATAATATTATATTTTTCATATTAGTGATAAATTTAATAAAGGTGATGATTGATATGAAATATTCTTATGTTGGTAATTATGGTATTGTAAAAATAACTGGAGGAAAATTTAAAGGAAAGTTTGGGTATTATGATGATGACGATATTGATTTTGATAACAAAAGAAAATCTGTAATATATTTTGGTGAAATGTTTGACAATGCAAAATATTATTTTATAGAACAAAAATATGTAACTAATGATTTTAATGTAGAAGATTTAAAGAAAAGACAATCAGAAATTATACATCAATTATGGCAAAATATTACAGTTTCAAAAAGATTGGAATTATTAGAGGAAAAAGGTCTAATTGATGCTGAAATTAATAGAAGAATTGAGGAGTATATTGATTCTAATAAATTAGCAAATAAAAAAGTGTTTTTATCACATTCTTCGTATGATAAATCAATGGTAGTATCTGTTGCACTAGATTTACAAGAAGGTGGAATAAGTACTTGGTTAGATGCAATTGATATATTACCTGGTGAGTCTATCGTTGAGAAAATTAATAAAGGATTAAGTGAATGCAAATATGTTTTATTATTTTTATCAAATAATTCAGTAAAATCAAGTTGGGTGACTAAAGAGTGGGAAACTATGTTATGGGATGAAATAAATACAAGAACGATAAAAATTATTCCTGTTAAATTAGATGAGTGTGAAATACCTAAAATATTGCAAACTAAAAAATATATTGATTTTAGTACTAATTATAGCTGTGGATTATCTGAATTAATACATACTATAAAAGAATATGAAAAAAGTAATTAAACTATTAATATTAGAAAATATAAACATCTAATATAATTCGTCGCATACTCCAGGGTCAGGAGCATAAAAACAATGGCTTTTATATCTACCAGTATTTCTTTGACTAAACCAAGTTCCTTTACATTCTTCTCCTTTTTTTGGACCATAAAACCATAAAGCATTTGTTGCTGGATAATAATATTCTCCTTTTAATACTCTTTTGGCAAGTTCTTTTTCTTTACTAGTAGCGCCACCACTATTGAATAATTGACTATTAGTACCTACAAATCCTCCAGGCTTTTGATAAACTACATCGCTTATACTTCTTATATTTTTAAAATCCAAACAATTTGCGATAGCTCTATTAACGATTACATTTCCCACCATTAGCATAGCAAGATCCCCTTCAGCAAGAGCTTCAGCTCTCATAAGTCTTGCACATAGATCAAGTTCTTTATTATTATATTTAATAAGCATATTCTTCACCTAATATATTTTATACAAATAAATAAAAATGTTAATAAAAAGTTAATAACATGCATTAATTAAGTATTGCTTAGAAAAAATGTTAATAAAAAGTTGATTTATCTATTTTGTTATTGTATAATTAAATTGCTTTTTATGAAAAGCACGCTGATAGGGGTATGGTGTCAGTGGTAGCATGCCGGTCTCCAAAACCGTTGGGGAGGGTTCGAGTCCTTCTACCCCTGCCATTTGAGTGTACTTTCGAACTTTTATTAAAAAGTATCGAAATTTACATATATTTTATAAAAAGTTCCACTTGCCGAAAGGCGGTGGAATTTTTATGTTACAAATTAAAAAAGATTTATTAGTCTATGATGAACATATTAAGGAAAGACTTGAATTCATTTGTAAGTATTCTAATAAAGATGTAACTTTCTATAATGGAAATGTAATATCTATTAAAGGAACAAACTTACATTATGTTGAACGACATAGGTTTATGATTAATAATCATTTATTTTTATTCTTTAATTATAGTAATGAAGTTTATTACAAAACATTAGAGAATAAAATAGAACTTAAAAATTTATCAACATTTATCAGTAATCTTGATTAGAATTCAAAACATTGACTTTTTATGAAAAAAGTATAGAATATATAACCAATAAATGGACTTTATTCCGTTAGGAGGTACATATATGTATATACCTAGAATCAATTTATTGAAAAAATTATTAAATAAAGTTAATGTGGAGGCAGTATCTAATCACGGATATTGTCTCCTCTTTTTTTGAAATAAAGGAGGATTTAAATGGAATTAATAAATTTAAAAAATAAAGATATAGAAAATAGATGGTATTTAGGAGATATGCTTTTATCGTTAGAAGCTAAAGGATTACTAACCTTAATATTTTCGCTACCGGAAAGGGTTTGTTTATCAGTAGAATTATTAACAAGTATGAGTTGTAATGATGAAAAAGAAACTGCTGATATATTAAATGAATTAATGAAATTAAAATATATTATTTATATCAAAGATACAGATACGTATTTAATTTATGAAAAGCCATATATAGAAAAATAAATTGGAGGTTATGTATGAATAATGGATTAAGAAAATTATGTGCTATATATTCTAGAGTTTCAACTGAGGATCAAGCTCGTGAAGGATTCTCACTTGCAGAACAAAAATCAAGATTAACTGATTATTGTAAGACTATGGATTATGACATTTATGATTATTATGAAGATGGTGGTATATCTGCAAAAACAGGTAATGTAAGACCAGCATTTGATAAAATGTTAGAAGATGGTAAACTCGGAAAGTTCGATACAATTATAGCAATTAAGTTAGATAGAATTTCAAGAAGCGTTTATGATATGGAACGAATAAATAAGTTTTTTGATGAGAATAATCTTAACTTAATTTGCTTATATGATCAATATGACACTTCTACTGCTAATGGAAGAATGATACAAAGAATAATGACTAGTGTTGCACAAAATGAAATAGAAAGGACATCTGAAAGAACTAAAATCGGTATGGATGGTGCAATTAAAGCTGGACATATTCCAGGTGTAACTCCTGTTGGTTATAGAAGAGAAAATAAATGTTTAGTAATTGATTCAATTAGTAGTTTAGTAGTTAAAAAGATATTTAATATGTATTCTAGAGGTAATTTCCAATTTATAATTGCTCAAGAGTTAAGTGATGAAAAAGCATTAGGAAAAGAAGTGTGGAGAGATTCATCAATTAGAAGAATAATTGATAATCCTGTTTATAAAGGTTGTTATATTAACAATAAAGGTAAAAGAAATGAAAAAAAATATGATAATGTTTGTCCTGCAATTATTGATGAAGAACTATGGGATTATTGCCAAGCACAAGGTCCTAAAAATTTAAGACATTATAAGAGAGATAAAGAATATTTGTTCTTACAAAAATTAACTTGTCCTACATGTGGAAAAATCATGGGTGGTAAAGCAACAAGAAAGAAAAATCAAAAAGAATACTATTATTATCATTGTTTAGTTTGTAACAATAATATTAAAGAAAAAGATATTGAAAAACAAATGATTAATGTTTTAAATGATATTTTTGAATATGATGCAGTAGTTAATTCTTACTACTTTCCACTTATTAAAAATAAATTATCTATAGCAACTAAAGATTATTCTAGAGATATAAAAGCATTAGAAACTAAAAAAGAAAGAATAATGAATGCTTATATTGATGGTAGTTTTGATTTAGAAACTTATAATAGAAAGAACAAAGAAATTGATGACCAAATTAAAGAACTAAATAGAATTATTTTAGAAAATGGTCAGTTAAAACAAATGACTTTTGCCCCTGATGATTTACTATTAATGAGAGATTTAAGTTATATAAATAAAATCAAATTTCCAATGTTATATGATACTTTTGTTGATGTATGGAAGAACTGTAGTCGCTCAAGAAAGTTAGATATTGTTATGGATTTTATAGACCATATTGATTTAAAACAAGTTGGAAAAACAGTTGTAGTTGAAAAAGTTTTCTTTAGAGATTCATTCTATAATAACTTCCATAAATTATTTTTAGATGGATATATTGATACAACAATTCTACAGCCTGCACCTAATAGTAATGTTAAAATTAGGTTCTCAACTTATAGACCAAGAGAAGAATTATTAAAACATTTAGACAAATTAAGAGCTTATTATGATGTTCAAATGTTTCCTGGCTTTATGAATTTTGAAACAGGTAAAATTTATCATAATATGCCGGAGAATTATGATTATGTGAGATTAGTACCTGATGAAAAAGTTGAATATAATAATGGTTTTCAAGGTACTCATCCAATAAATGTTATTGGAGTTTTAAGAGATAAAGATGACATTACTGATGAAGATTTTGATACAAAAAAATTAGATAAAAAGATAGAAGAAATATTATTAAAAGCAAGAAAAGATAAAAATTATGAGATAAAAACCATCGAATAATTAGTTATTAGCAAGCAACGGATTTGTACCCCTTACAGGTTAAATCCAATTATGGGGACACCCCAATCCCCAATATATGTTTAAGGAGTGATAATAATGGGTAATAAATTAAGTTATACGTGTAAAGAAAATAATCATGTTTTAATTCCAAATAACAAAGAATCAAAACAAGCACAAGAAATAGTATTTGCGATGATAGAAAAAGAACAGGAGATTTTTATAAATTCATACAATGTTCTAACAATGAATAACAAAATAAGAATGTCAAATGAAATATGTTTTTTATTTGTAAAATGTTTTTTTAATGGTGACGGTGCATCATTTAGAATGTTAGTAGGATATGAACATAAGGGATTAATGACTCAAGAAGAATTAAAAAATATTATAAGAGATTTTAAAATAGCAAAAGCAAAAAAGAAATCCGGTGAGTTTAGAACTTTCTTATTATTAGACTTATGTATTTATTCCAATAGAAGAGCAGATGCAATAATAATCAATAATGATTATAAGATTGAATTATATGATTTTAGTGAAGGAAAAATTGCTGAAAAAATAAAATATGAAGTTGAAGATAATTTATCTAAAGGTGAACTAGATCAAAAGAGAAGAAAAGAAAAGCAACAAAAAAGAATTAATAGTTTTAAAAGCAATATTAATGTTGATTCAAGACCAATTTCAAACGTAATAATTGATAATAATATCCTTAATGTGAAACTTTTTAATATAATTCCATCGTTTTATGATTTTAATTATAGTTATACTTATTTTATAAATAATAACTATAAGAAAACTTATATTCCAAATTCTTTATGTTTCTTATTCAAAAAAGAAGATAAAACAACAAATTTTATTAGTTACAATTTAAAATATAATATTGATTCTCCATTTTTCTTAACTGAAAAAAGGCCAATAATAAATAACGATATTGTAGATGACATTTATAAAAACAATATATTAATAGGCTTAAGTATTCCTTATGCAATATATTTTATTTCTGAATTCACTTATTTGAAAATTCATGCTGTAAAGAAACAAGATAAATTATTAAAAAACAATCAATTATGTTTGTTGTTAAATAATAAAAGAAGATATATTTATTTAGAAGATTTAAGAACTCAAAAATGGATGGCGTTATCAAAAGGAATAATTGAAAAACATTTATTTATGAATTTAAGTTTAAAAACAACAATTATTTATATAGATTCGATATGCAATCCCGAAGCAGATGACAATTTTACATATAATGTAATTAAATATGAAAAATTAAGAAATAGTGAAATGAATTTTTTTATTATAGAAAATAATTAGAAAGGAGTAAAATGAGAACAAGAAATAAAAGAATAGAAATTTATTTTAATGATGAAGAATTAGAAAAATTAGATAAGGATTGTAAAAGTTTAGAACTATCTAGATCAGAATATATTCGTGGACTAATAAATTCAAAAATAATTGATAGAAAAAATAATCAAGATATTATTAATTCAATTTTTGAAATTAAGAAGACTGAAAATATTTTAGATAAAATTAATTCTAAATTAGACTTAAAAGAGTATGATGCTTTATCTATTTATCTAAATAAAACTTTAAAAGAAATTAATGATGTATTAGTTAAATTAAAAAACAAATTAGATTAGGAGGTGTTAAATGGCAACTACTTCATTATGGCCAATTAAGATGACAATTAATAAAACGATTAATTATGTAGAGAATAAAGATAAAACTAAAATACCTTTATCAGATTTATCAAATACTATTGAATATGCTTCTAATAAAGATAAAACTGAAAAGCAATATTATGTTACTGGAATTAATTGTGATGAAAATAGTATTTATCAAGATATGATGATGGTAAAAGAAGCTTATAATAAAATGGATAAGATACAAGGCTTTCATGGATTTCAATCTTTCAAAGAAGGAGAAGTCACTCCAGAAGAAGCACATAAAATTGGAGTTGAGTTTGCTAATGAAATGTGGGGAGATAATTTTCAAGTTGTAGTTACAACTCATTTGAATACTAATCATCTTCATAATCATTTTGTAGTTAACGCAGTTAGTTTTAAAGATGGTCATAAATATAATTATTCCAATAGTGAAATGGCTAGACTTAGAAGGACTAATGATACAATTTGTGAAGAACATGGATTATCCTTTTTAGAAGAAAAGAAAACTAAAAAGATTGATTTTAATTATTATAAGAATAAAGATAATTATTCAATTAGAACAAAAGCGGATATAGATACTGCTATTAAGAATTCATTTAGTTATCAAGATTTTATTTTATATATGAAAAAGAATAACTATGAAGTTATTGAAAGGTACGGAAAATTATCTGTAAGAAATTTAAATAAGAAAAGAAATATAAGAATAGAAAGACAATTTGGAGAAGAATATTCTATTGAAAATATTAATAGAAGAATTATTGAAGAAGTTCCAGATAAACTTTCTAATGATGACTTAATTGAGTTTACTAAAGCTAAAAATAATTATCATAAATACAGGCATAGTCTAATTGCGTTATTTATATATTATTGTTTAAGAATTAATATTTATCAAAAGAGTCCAAGAAATTATACTATCAGTGAAGAAATGAAGAAAGACATCAATAAATTGGAATTATATAATTTAGAAATTAGATTCATGACTGAGAATAAAATTGATTTATATGAAGAATTTCAGTGTTATAAAGAAGTTTGTAAAGAAGCCTTAGATGATTTAATATATGTACGTAAAAGAACTTATGAAGAAAAATCTAAATCAAACGATAGCCAAGCTAAATCAGAATGTGATATGAAGATTGATTTCTATAATGAATCTATTAAAGAGTTTCAAACTAAAGTTAAAACTTGTAATGCTATTGAAGAAAATAATAAAAAGATTCTTACAATTTTTAAATTACTAAATAATGAAAATGTTAAAAATGTTAATTTATATTATAACTCAATATAGTTAAATAAAAGGACAACATTTTACTATTTGTTGTCCTTTTCTATTTCATTTAAAATACTTAATACATTATTTGCAATATACCAACCAAATACTGGTGGAACTGCATTTCCTATCTGTTTATATGCTGAGCTTGCTGCACATGGAAATATAAAATTGTCTGGGAAACTTTGTATTCGTGCACATTCTCTAATTGATAATCTTCTCCAATATTTTCTGTTTTCTGGTTCTTTTTCATTTGTCGATCTATAATGTCCTTCAATATTCCCGTGATGTTCAGCTCTAATTGTAACTGAAGGCTTATCAGCGTCGATTCTTCTATTTCCTTGGCCTTTACCATTTTCTGAAAATTTAGCTTTTGAATAATCTTTTGACGTATGATTTTTGACTACATCTTTATCTAAAAGATTCCATAAATCATCTATTGCGTCTTTAGCAGAAATCCAATTTGATTCATTTAAAATTGGTTTAGGGAATCTTGGTTCTATTTTTAAGTCTTCTCTAACTCCAATTATAATAATACGTTTTCTTGTCTGTGGGACTTCATAATCTGCAGTATTAAATAGTTGATATTTCACTTTATATCCGATATTTCTAAATTCATTTACAATTTTTTCCAATGGTGAATTTCCATCTAAATCTATACTTATGCCTTGTACATTTTCTGCTACAAAAATCTTTGGCCTTTTTTCATTAACAATCCTTAACATTTGTTGATATAATTTTCCACGTTCACTATTGAATCCTCTTCTTTTTCCAGCCAAACTAAAATCTTGGCATGGAAATCCTCCTATTATTACATCACAATTTGGAATAGCTTTTTCATTTATATTGTTTATATCATCACAAATTGATTTATTTTCAAAATTAAAATTATAAGTTTCACAGGCTTTTTTTTCAAAATCATTTGAGAAAATTATGTCAAAATTATTTCTTTTATATTTTTTATTTAAATATGTAAATCCTCCTTGAAATCCTAAGTCCATTCCACCGCATCCAGAAAATAATGAAACTACTTTATATTTTTTATTCATTGTCGTCTCCTTCGATGTTATCTTTAATAATATTTTTAAATTTTTCTTTTTCTTCTTGTGATAAGCAATCATAATATTTTAACAATAATATTGAGAATTTTCTAATATTGTTATTAAACCATGGCTCTGCATTTGTTTTTCTTTTGTTTTTAAGGATATCTAACCATCTATTTGCTAATAACATTTGCCAATCATCTAACAATTGTACTTTGTCATTATATGATGCATCTAAATCATACATTAGTATCCCATCTTCAAATCTTCTATGTTCTTTGTTCCAATCTTTCAATATTTTATATGATACTTGTGGTCTTGGACTTCTATCTGGAAATTGCATAGTTCCACTTATTGAATTTAAATATTTTCCTGTTACAAACTCAATAATTTTATTGTCATCATGTTTTAAAAAAATTACCCAATCATTTATATCAATTTGTTGAATACTTGATCCAGGAATTTTATCGTTTTTTGTACTCTTTACTTCAACAGCAACCTTATATTCATTAAATCCATCAGATATTATTAATAACAAATCAGGATTTGTATATACAGCTTGTCTTGAATCTCTTACAAACGTTTTATCTTCGTCTGATAATTCACTTGGTACTTTAACATATTTTATTACAAAATCATCTGTAGATGAAAAATATTTTCCTTCTTCATCTCTTATTTCAGTAACAGTTTCAATTTTGTTAAAATATTCAAGAATAAATTGTTTTATTTTTATTTTAATTTGTTGATCAGTATTTGCTTCATCAAATTGAAATTGTACATCATCAAAATATTTTAAATTATTATTTAATTTACTTTCAAGTTCAAACATAAAAGAATTCATAAAGAATAATAGTTTATCGTTCATTAAAACACCTCATTAAAATTATATCATAATTTAAGTTTAAAAGCCTTATTTTAGGAAGAAAATATGATAAAATATTTATGGTGATGTGTAATGAAAGTATTAACTTTAAAACAGCCGTGGGCTACGCTTGTAGCTGAAGGAATAAAAAAATATGAATTTAGAAGTTGGAAAACAAAATATAGAGGGAAATTATTGATTCATGCTGGAAGTGGAATTGATAAAAAGGAACTTGATAAATATAAAAATCTCGGTTATGAATTTCCTAAAAGTAAAATAATTGCATGTGTTGATTTGGTAGATTGTTTAGAACTAGATGAAAATCTAAATAAACAAATAATTGCTGAAGATAATATTGCACATGGGAGCAAAATAAGAACTGGTTATGCTTGGAAACTAGAAAATGTTAAAAAAATTGATACTATTTGTGATGTTAAAGGTCAATTAGGCTTATGGAATATGGATATTTCTGAGATAAAATGATGGAGGTTATATGAAAAAATATAGTGAGTTTACAAAATTATCTATTCATAATCATTTTGGTTCTAAAGATTCAGAAAAGAAAATTAACGAATCATTTAACAAAATTACATCAATGGAGTACAACTCAGTAATAGAAAGACTAGAAGATGCTGATAAAAATGATTATGAATTGCTAGTATTAACAAATGCAAATACTTTCAAAGTAATTGATTATATTTCAATAAGATTACTTGCAAAGGAATATAATATTGAAATTCTTCCAGGTGTTGAAATTAATGTTTCAAATAGTGATTATACTAAATTTCTGCATGTTGTATTAATTTTAAATCCTAATTCTGATTTGTTGGATTTTCAAGAAGAATTGCAAGAATGTTATAACGAGAACTTGAAAAATTATATTACAATAGAACAACTTGTTAAAATTGTTCTAGAAAGAAAAGTAATTATCATTCCACATGGAATAAAGCAAAGCGGCGGAAGAAGAAGTTCTTCTGAAAATGCGGAACAATTTAAGGAAATTATAGCATTTGATGATGCTATACCTGTTGTTATTGAAGATAATAAATCATATCATAGAGAAACATTAATTCAAAAATTAAAAGATGAACTTTCAAAAGATGAACTAGCTTGGCTAGAACAAAGCGCAAATATTTCAGCAGCAGATAGAATGTCATATTCTAAAATAGAATCACCTTCTTACATTTGGGGAGAATCATCTTTTAATGATTTATTTTTTGCTTCTCTTATGAAAGGAAGCAGAATAAAAAGAGAAGAAGATATAATTGTGAAAACATCTTATATTTCAAAAATAGAAATAGTTCCTAAAGAGGGAATTAATAATCCTCAAATATCTTATTCTTCAATAGAATGTTCACATGGATTAAATTCAATTATTGGTAAAAGTGGTAGTGGTAAAACATTATTATTAAATGCTATTAAGCAATATTTAACAGGAGAAAATTTAGAAACAAAATCAAGTGGAATTAGTGAATATAATGAAATATATAAAGATGTTGATATATATTTGTACGACTCAAACGAAAATAAAATTAGTTTGGAGGACAAGTGGAAAGTATTTGAAGGAGACAATTTATATAGTAAAATCTTAAAAGCTTATTCAAGTGATAAAACAAAATTATTAGATGAACTAGACTTAGAAGTAAATAGTAATGTATTTGATTCTATTATTACATCATTTTCTAATAAATTAACAGATTATAAAGATAATTTATTGAGACTTATTAAACTTAGAAAAGGTTTGTCAGAAACAATTGCAAGTTTATCAAGTAATATAGACTTTTTAAACGAGAATAAAAAGGTTTCATCCGAGAGTATAACGTATTTAAAAGACACAAACCTTGTTACTAAAATGAATGACTTAATTGAAAAATTAAAAGTGTGTCAAACTGATATTGAGACAATGATAAAAATTAAAAATAAATTAATAGAATATTCAAATAAATATAATGCAGATTGTACAGAAGATATAAGCAAGCTTTATACCAAAATTATAGAAAAGATAGATGAAAATAAACTTGATATATTAAAAGTTGAACTTAATTTAAAAGAACAAATTGAAATTCAGTCTTCAATTTATAATATTGTGAAAAGATATAATCTATCATTAGGTAAAAAATTAGAAGCTATTATTGAAAAGAAACAGGAAATATTAACATTTATTGAAAATATAAAGGATTATTTAAAACAAATTATCCCATTACAAGAGCAAATCGAAGTTCCTTGTTTAAATAATGAAATGTTTAAAACTTCAATAAAATTAAATCCTAATACTTATTCAAAATTATTAATAAATGATATTAATTTATCTATAGATTATTCTAACTTAACTAATATATTTGATAGCTGTATTGGACAAAGTAATAATAAAATTAATTTAACAAAATTTAAAAATGTTAATTTAAATTTATGTGATTCTACTTCTATAGAAAAGTTCATAGATATATTTGTTAAAGATGATTATAAATATGATATCTCTTTAAATAAAGATTACAATTCATATCTAAATTATGAAATACAATTAAAAAATTCTTCTGGTAATTATGAAAATATAGAAACTTTAAGTGCAGGTGAATTGGGAAAAACATATATTTCAAATATGATAGACAAACAAATCTCAAATGGTGGTTCTAATTTAATAATTTTGTTTGATCAACCTGATAGTAACCTTGAAAAGAAATTCATATTAAATGAATTAGTTACTAAAATCAATAATCTTAGAAATAATTTTCAAGTTTTTATTACAACTCATGAACCATTATTAGTTGTAAATGCTGATTCTAATAATATTATAAAAGCTGAAAATAATAAAAGTGCAATAAGTAAAAAGAATGCAATAAACTATGAAAGATTATCATTCGTTGATTCAACAAATTCAAAAAATGATATGATTGAAAAAATAGCTGAAATGGTAGATGGTTCTCATAAAGCCGTTAAAGAAAGAGATAAAATATATGGAGGAATGTTAAATGAAAATTAAAGTTGATGAAAAAGGAATTTTATATGTTGATGATCAAATAAAAGAGAAGGATGATATAAATACCGAACTATTGGAAACTATTACAAATATGACAATTGATAAAAATGTTGTATATGAATTAGCAGAAGATGAAACTATTCCAATGGTAAAATTATTTACTGAAATAAAAAATATGTGTAATGATGATTCTGATTTTTATAAAAAAATAGTTGAGATTCGAAAAAAGAAAAATGAACTAGAAGAAAATCTAGATGAAATTGTTAATCAAGAAATTAGTGAAGATAGTTCTTTGAATTTAGTTGATGACCCTTTTTCTGATTTAGATTTGGGCATATAGTGACAAATTAAAAGAAATATGTTAAAATGTTATTAGCAAGTGGAACTTAAGTTCCATATTATAAAAAATAAATGGTTGTAAACCTAACTATACAGGGTGCCAATTTTATAAACTAAGTAGCACATAAACATGCTACTTTTATTTTGCAAAATTCTATTGATAAAAATATTATAAATTGTTATACTTTTTATAGAATATATAGAGTAGGATGGTAGTAAAATGAAATGTTTTAAAAAGAGTGTTAAAAGAATTATTTCTGTGTTTATAGTATTGTTAATATTTTTAACTTCATTAACAAATATAAATGCAAAAGTTGTATCAATTAATGAGTTTAATGATGGATTCAATAATTCACCGACAATTAAGGAACTTAATAATATGAGTACATCAAAAATTGAATCTAAAGTAAATGAAGTAGATAAAACAATAGATGTATATGCTGGTACTGAAAAAATTTATTCATTTAAGTATACTGATGAATATTTAGAGTATAGCAATAGAGATGTTATTCTTACTAAAGAAAATTGTTCAGATGATTTAAGTACTTTATTTATGCTATCTGGAATACTTGAATCTATGTTTAAATTAAGCGGTCATGAAAATATTACTTTAAGTAATGATGAAAGTATGAAATCATTAACATATGAAAAAGATGGCATTGTACTTGAAGGAGAGCATTATAATTTTGAAGAAGAAAGTGAAAATGGAACGCTTAAATACAGTGGTGATTTTGTAAGATATTTTAAAATATCATTTGATACTGAAAAAATAGATGCTTTTGCGACTAAATATGGTGTTGCGATTAGTGATGATCCTAATAAAGAAATAATAAATGCAATAACACCTACAATAAAGGGTAGTGATGTTACTGAGACTTCTATAACAATATATCCAAATGCATCACTTGATAATTTAAGTAGCGATACAAAAATTAATTGTCATATATATAGATCAGAAAGTATTGATGGAAATTATGAAAAAATAACTAATACACCTATTGATTGTGTAAATTCAACTGGATATACTGATTCTAATTTAAAATCTGGAACTACTTATTATTATAAAACTGTTATTGTTGGTGCTGAAAAATATAGTGATATAATATCTATTTCAACTAATGGAACTATTAATAATGTACCTGAAAATCCTAAAACAGGAGTATCTTTTCCAATTGTTATGTTATTATTAGTATTCACTTGTGGAATAGTATTACAAGTTATTTCAAAAAATAAATCACCAATAAATCAATTATAGTAAAACATATGGAGTAAAAATAACATTTTACTCTTTTTAAATGCTATAATTAATGTATGATATATAATATAGTTATTTATTTTAATTAATGGAAGGGAATAGTAGACTGTTATGAATAAAATAAATCAAAAAAAAATAAGAGAATTAAAGGAAATAATAAACGAATCAAATAATATTGTTTTCTTTGGAGGGGCGGGTGTTTCAACTGCTAGTGGACTTAAAGATTTTAGAAGTAAAGATGGATTATATAATGAGAAAAATAATTTATTAAATGTTTCACCTGAATTTATGCTAAGTGTATCATGCTTTTATAGTTTCACTAAAGAATTTTATAAGTATTATAAAGCAAATATGAATTCGTTAAATGTTAAACCAAATATTGTACATGAGTATTTAGTAAAATTAGAACAATTAGGAAAACTAAAAGCAATAATAACTCAAAATATAGATGGACTTCATCAAAAAGCAGGAAGTAAAAATGTATTAGAACTTCATGGAACAATATATAAAAATCATTGTATAAAATGTGGAAAAGAATATTCTGCTGAATATGTTTTTAATAGTGAAGATATTCCAAGATGTGAATGTGGAAGTATTATTAAGCCAAATGTTGTTCTTTATGGAGAAATGTTGCCTGAAGATTTTGTTTTGGCAGAAAAATATATAAGTGAATGTGATTTGTTGATAGTTGCTGGTACATCTTTAATAGTAGAACCAGCTGCCAGTTTAATAAATTATTTTAGAGGTAAAAATTTAGTAATAATTAATAATGATGAAACTCCATATGATAAAAGAGCAACTCTCATAATTAATGAAGACTTAACAAGTGTATTTAAACTTCTCTCATAACTCAACTCTAACTTTAGTAATTCAACTCTTAAATTATATACTATATTTATTATATGTATTATGATTGAATCAAGAAAGGAGTTAAAAGTAATTATGAGTAAGACAATAAAACTTGTGATAACAATTATATTAAGCATTTTAGTAGGTGGAGTTTTAAGTTATCTTATATTTAATAAGTCATGTGATAATAATAATTCTTCTTTACCAAAGCCTGAAATAACAGAAGGAATAAGAGGTACACAATTTGGAATTGATAAAAATATTTATGAAGAGACAATTGATAATTATTTAGGTAGAAGTGATTCTGTATATAGAGATATGAGAATGCTTAAAGATCCAGGAAATTATGAAGCAATAGGTGGAGATGCTTATTTGTCAGGATTCGTTAGGGGATTTGAAGTTGTACCTTATCCATATTTAGTTAATGTTACTGGACTTCCAGAAGAAGTAGGTAAAACTTATGAAGGAGAAACATTATTTACTGAAAAAAATGGTAAATATACTGCTAACTATGCTGAATCTTTAGAAATACTTGAATATTTATTTCCAAAAGATAAAAATATATTCTTAATGTGTGGTGGTGGTGGATACGCTGGTATGACTAAGAATTTATTAATATCACTTGGATGGGATAAAGATAAAATATATAATGTTGGTGGATTCTGGTATTACAAAGGTAAAAATAAAATTAATGTAAAAAATACTTCAAGAGGAAGCAATACATATGATTTCTATAAGATTGCATACCACGATATAGATTTTGATAATCTAACTAAAATAAAATAATATTACAAAAACAATATGAATATTATTAATAGAAATGTTGATAATTGAGTATTGCTTTTTATTTAAATAAATATACATGAAAATAGTAAATTATGTATAATAAATTGCAATAATACGATATAAAAATATGCTATAATGATTATATAAGAAAGTGGTGAATAATATGGTTATATTTCTTGATATTGTATTTTTATTTTTTATAGGGTGTACATTTGGATGGGTACTTGAACTATTTTATAGAAGACTTGCTCATGGGTATTGGGTTAATCCTGGATTTTTAGTTGGACCATATTTACCTATATATGGATTTGGTCTTTGTACTTTGACAGTTATTTATTTAACTTTTTATGAAATGCATTTACCTAGTATATTAGTTATTATATTGATGGGTGCTGCTATGACATTAATAGAGTTTATTGGTGGTCTTTCATTTGTTAATAAGCCTGTTAAATTATGGGATTATAGTAATAATTGGGGAAACTATAAAGGAATAATTTGTCCATTATTTTCACTTATATGGACATTTATTAGTGCATTATACTATTTCTTTTTATCTGAATTTATACTTGATAAAGTTATATGGTTCAATAATCATATTATATTTTCGTTTGTACTTGGTATGTTTATGGCAACTATTCTTATTGACTATGCTTACTCTACAAAATTATTATCTAAAGTTAGAAAGTATGCTAAAGAAAGCGGAGCAACCGTGGACTGGCGTAAGTTTGACAGCGGAGCCAGCATCGTGCGGGCGCTGGCTTCGGGCGACGTGCAAATCGGCAACCTCGGTTCCAGCCCGTTAGCGGTTGCAACCAGCCAACAGGTGCCGATTGAAGTCTTCTTGCTGGCGTCAAAACTGGGTAACTCAGAAGCGCTGGTGGTAAAGAAAACTATCAGTAAACCGGAAGACTTGATTGGTAAACGCATCGCCGTACCGTTTATCTCCACCACCCACTACAGCCTGCTGGCGGCGCTGAAACACTGGGGTATTAAACCTGGGCAAGTTGAGATTGTGAACCTGCAGCCGCCCGCGATTATCGCCGCATGGCAGCGGGGAGATATTGATGGTGCTTATGTCTGGGCACCGGCGGTTAACGCCCTGGAAAAAGATGGCAAGGTGCTGACCGATTCTGAACAGGTCGGGCAGTGGGGCGCGCCGACACTGGACGTCTGGGTCGTGCGGAAAGATTTTGCCGAGAAACATCCTGAGGTCGTGAAAGCGTTCGCTAAAAGCGCCATCGATGCTCAGCAACCGTACATTGCTAACCCAGACGCGTGGCTGAAACAGCCGGAAAACATCAGCAAACTGGCGCGGTTAAGCGGCGTGCCGGAAGGTGACATTCCGGGGCTGGTGAAGGGGAATACCTATCTGACGCCGCAGCAGCAAACGGCAGAACTGACCGGACCGGTGAACAAAGCGATCATCGACACCGCGCAGTTTTTGAAAGAGCAGGGCAAAGTCCCGGCTGTAGCGAATGATTACAGCCAGTACGTTACCTCGCGC
>OLOV01000584.1_pt1 | contig 32138 bp, 32 predicted proteins | sample 1672931 | NCBI WGS metagenome assembly OLOV01 (sample SAMEA3136738, study PRJEB25190) | human gut metagenome | biome: human gut; feature: human-associated habitat; material: faeces | place: Austria | collected 2013 | reverse complement strand
AAAAGAAAAACTGATTCTTATGCGGCAACTGACGGTGAAAAGGCAAATCCTGTAACTGCGGCCAAAATTTATATTGACAGACCACATCGAAGACCATATTTTGAATTGACAGGAAGACAGGTTTTTCCTATAATGAGAGCAAGACGCAAAGGGGTAAGCAGACAGACGGAAAGAAAGGAAAAAAGATGGAGAAAAGTTTCAAAATGACAAAGGCCTTAGTATCTGTGCCGGCAGCGATGCTGGTGCTGATCTGCGCTATGATGCTGATGACCGACACGGCCGCTGCGGCGACGAAATATCAGGTTGCAAGTCCGTTCATGCTTCAAGGAGTGTATCGGGCGGATTACGGACAAGATGGAAATGAACGTGTGGCTTTAGCAGGTGGGTATTACTGGACAGAATGGGGCGGAAATCCGGCTGCGAGCAAGCTCTATTATTCCAAAACCGAAGACGGAGCGGGCACACTGATCGGTAAAACGGCAAACACCGATAGTTTGATCCGTAACCTTGACGCACGCATTTTAACCAACGGCTCTAAAGTTTATTACACAGTGGAAAGCAGAAAAAGCGGAACTTCGCAAGCAGGCAGCAAGACCGGTATCTACTGCGGCAGCGTCAATGGCAGCAAAGCAAAGCCGGTCAAAACGATCAGTCAAAAAGCAGGTAATGGGAAGATCGAACTGGTCAATATCTACGGCGGCAAGCTGTATTACAGAGTGAATTATTCTGTTTATGGTGATTACTCCCGCAGAACACCGCTTTACAGCATGGATCTGAAAACGAAAAAAGTGAAGAAAGTATCCGGCGATTTCGACTCATCATGCTACTACAACTCCGGCGGCACGCGTTATCTGTACGGTGCAAGCTTCGGCAAAGACGGTCTGCGAATCTTTGACTGCAAAAAAGACAAATTCAGCCGCACGATCAATCCGGCCAGATTACAAGGCAATGCGATAGACGGCGGACGACTGTACTACCAGGTGACAAGCGGAGGGGAAGATTATACGAAGATCTACAGTGCTTCACTGAGCGGTGCGGATCGCAGACCGGTTCTCCAAGGGATGCCTTACAATACATGGATAGATGTGATATGCAAGGATTATATCTGCTACAGAACAAACGGGGAACTCGAAGGCCACGTTTATACGACAGCAACCGGGGAAAATCGCAAACTGAACGATACGGATTATGCAAATTACATTAAAGAAAACCCACATGGCGCGGACATCTATACCGGTTCGGGCATTCTGCGCGGCTAGAAAACGAAAACGGAATTCATAACAATAAAATAATTCGGAGACAAGCTGGGGGCTGACTTGCCGCGATCTGCGAAAGTCGGCCTTTTGTTATGGTGCGTTTTCGGCGACTCTTGTAAATTCTTCCAAAACATCTTCACCAAAAATACACAAAAAAATTTTTCAAAAACATTGACTAAAATCAAAAAACGGGGTATATTAATAATATGAAGTTAGCACTCCGATAGAGTGAGTGCTAACAAACAAAGATTCCGAATGATTACCGCTCCACGAATCGGCAGGAAAGAAAGGAGGTCTCCAAAGATGGAATTAAGCGAACGAAAGCTGAAGGTTTTGCAGGCAGTCATTTCAGACTATGTGAGAACGGCTGAGCCGGTCGGCTCCAGAACGCTTTCGAAGAAACCGGAGCTTGATTACAGTCCGGCCACCATACGAAACGAAATGGCAGACCTCGAAGAGATGGGTTACCTGACACACCCGCACACATCGGCGGGCAGAGTTCCTTCAGATAAAGCTTACAGATTATATGTAAACGCTTTGATGGAGAAAAAAGAACTTTCTAAAGAAGAAAAGAATATCATCGCGGACAGACTGCGCGGCAGGGTGAACGATTTTGAGAAGACGATAGAACATGCGGCGAGCGTGCTTTCGGAGATAACGAATCTGACATCTTTTGCGCTGACACCGAGCAAGGACGAAGATGTTTTGAAATACATCAATCTCCTTCCGGTGGATGAACATACTGTGGTTTTGATGATCGTCAGCGAGAGCGGCAAGGTTTCCAACAAGGCGGTGCGTATGAGCGTACCTTACACGGAAGACAACCTGCAGCTTCTTTCCAAGACGATGACATACAATTATAAAGGAAAGACCATCAGTCAGGCGCTCACGAACAACATCATCGCGAATGTCGAAACGGACATCGTGGCGATGAGCGGGCTTGCGGAAGATGTAATGCCGAACTTCCTGAAAACTTTGGAAGACATGCTGAATGTCAACCTGTACATGGAAGGGCTTACGAACATTTTCGATATTCCGGAGTACAACGACCTTTCGAAGGCGAAGAGTTTCATCGAAATGCTCAGCCAGAAGGAGGAGTTCACCAAGAAGCTGATAGAAAGAGACGACGGCATCATGGTGACAATCGGAGAAGAAAATTCCGACGACATCATGCAGGACTGTTCCTTGATAACCGCAAGCTATCATGTGGACGGCAAGCTGGTCGGCAAAATCGGAGTCATCGGACCGACGCGAATGAAGTACGGCGAGGTAACATCGATTATCGAATATTTGACAGACAACTTAAACGATACATTTAAACTGGAAAGCGGAGGTAAAGAGGATGACGAGTGAAGAAAAGAAATGCGCGCAGGGTGAGACTGACAGAGACTTGCCCGAAACCGAAGAAGATTTAAAGCCGGAGCAGGAATGCGAGGAGTCCGGGGAGGCTGAGAAAGCCGAAGAAGCCGAACCGGGGGCGCAAACCGCAAAGGATCCCGAAGAAGAGGCTTTGAACACGAAGTACATGCGTCTGATGGCGGACTTCCAGAACTTCAAGCGCAGAACCGAAAAAGAAAAAAGTGACATTTATGCGTTCGCAAACGAGAAAATCGTCAAAGAACTGCTTGATGTAATAGATAATTTTGAGAGGGCTCTCGCAGCCGGAAACGACGGCGACAAGTTCCTCGAAGGGATGGAGATGATTCTGAAGCAGCTTCTCAGTGTACTTGAAAGAGCAGGCGTCTCCGAAATTAAATGTTTGGGCGAAGATTTTGACCCGAACTTTCACAACGCTGTGATGACCGAGGACAGCACCGAATATGAAAGCGGCAAAGTTACCGAGGTCTTGCAGAAGGGCTATATTTTGAACAGCCGTGTGGTAAGACCGGCGATGGTCAAAGTAGCAAATTAATGCTTGTGCTTGTTAATTTTCCGTTCTGCTGTGTTGCCAGCCGCGAATCCGATGCTCATGTACGCTTTGTACATTCCGCTTCGTTCCGCGTCCGGCGTCTTGCATAACGAAAAATTTCCGGCGCACTGAAAATGAAATTTAAACTTGAAAATCAAGGAGGAAAATAAAATGGCAAAGGTAATTGGTATCGATTTAGGAACAACAAACAGCTGCGTAGCAGTATTAGAAGGCGGCGAACCTACGGTTATCGCCAATGCAGAAGGCATGAGAACGACTCCATCCGTAGTCGGTTTTAAGAAAGACGGAGAAAGACTGGTAGGAGAAACTGCAAAGAGACAGGCAGTTACAAATCCGGACAGAACCATTTCATCCATCAAGAGACATATGGGTGAAAACTACAAGGTAACAATTGACGGTAAGGATTACACACCGCAGGATATTTCCGCGATGATTCTTACAAAGTTAAAGAACGATGCAGAAAGCTATCTGGGAGAAAAAGTAACAGAAGCGGTTATCACAGTTCCTGCTTACTTCTCGGATGCTCAGAAACAGGCAACCAAGGATGCCGGCAGAATCGCAGGTCTTGATGTAAAGAGAATCATCAACGAACCTACGGCAGCATCCCTTGCATACGGTCTCGATAAAGAAGAAGGCTCCCACAAGATTCTGGTATACGACCTCGGCGGCGGTACATTCGATGTATCCATCCTCGAACTCGGCGACGGCGTATTCGAAGTTCTTGCAACAAACGGTGATACACATCTCGGCGGCGATGACTTCGACGAAGTTCTTATGAACTACCTTGCAGACAAGTTCGCAAAGGAACACGGCGTAGACCTCAGAGCTGACAAGATGGCACTCCAGAGATTAAAAGAAGCAGCAGAAAAGGCAAAGAAAGAACTTTCCGGCTCTCAGACTGCAAACATCAACCTTCCGTTCATCACGGTAACGGCTGACGGTCCGCTTCACATGAACGAAGACATCACAAGAGCAAAATTCGATCAGCTCACAGAGCACCTTGTACAGAGAACCATTGAACCTATGAACAAGGCAATGAAAGATGCAGGCGTTACAAACGCAGACATTGCAAAGGTTATCTTGGTCGGCGGTTCCACAAGAATCCCGGCAGTTCAGGAAGCGGTTAAGAAAGTAACCGGCAAAGAACCGTTCAAGGGCATCAACCCGGATGAATGCGTAGCAATCGGTGCTGCAATTCAGGCAGGCGTTCTTACAGGCGAAGTTCACGACGTACTTCTTCTTGATGTTACACCGCTTTCACTTTCCATCGAAACACTGGGCGGCGTTGCAACGAAGTTAATCGAAAGAAATACAACAATTCCTACAAAGAAGAGCCAGATCTTCTCAACTGCTGCTGATAACCAGACAGCTGTTGACATTCATGTAATGCAGGGTGAAAGAGAAATGGCAGCAGGCAACACCACATTAGGCAGATTCCAGCTGACAGGCATCGCACCGGCTCCTCGTGGAATTCCGCAGATTGAAGTTACATTCGACATCGACGCAAACGGTATTGTAAATGTAAGCGCTAAGGATATGGGAACAGGCAAGGAACAGAGAATTACAATCACTTCCTCCACAAACCTTTCCGAAGACGAAATCAACAAGAAGGTAAAAGAAGCGGAACAATACGCGGAAGAAGACAAGAAGAGAAAAGAAGAAGTTGAAATCAGAAACAGAGCAGAGTCCTTGATCTACGAGACAGAAAAATCTCTGAAGGAACTCGAAGGAAAGATTTCCGAAGATGAAAAGACTCAGATTACCGACGCAAAAGACCAGCTTCAGGCTGTTCTGAACAACGGTACGGTTGATCAGATTAAGGAAAAGACAGAAGCTTTGACCGAAAAATTCCACATTATCTCTACGAAACTCTATGAACAGGCACAGGCTGCACAGGCAGCAGGTGCAGCGGGAATGGGCGGCGCAGGTGCTGACGCGGCGGGAGCCGCAGACGCAGGCAGCCAGCAAGGTCCTGCGGATGATAATGTAGTTGACGCAGATTACACGGTAGTGGATGACGACAATAAATAATATGAAAAAAATGTAAACCCGGGTGCCGGAGCGAAACTGCTCCGGCGTTTCGGGTGTAACGGAGAGGTTTTATTATGGCAGAAAAACGCGATTATTACGAAGTGCTTGGCTTACAAAAGGGAGCGAGCGAGGATGAAATCAAAAAAGCTTTCCGAAAGATGGCGATGAAGTATCATCCCGACAAGAATCCCGGAAACAAGGAAGCGGAAGAAAAATTTAAGGAAGTCAACGAAGCATACAGCGTTCTGTCTGACCCCGATAAAAAGAGCAAATATGACAGATTCGGACATGCCGGCGTAGACCCGAACGGCATGGGCGGCGCGGGCTTTGGCGGTTTCGGCGGAGCAGGCGGCTTCGGTGGCTTTGAAGATATATTCGATATGTTCGGCGGCGCGTTCGGCGGCTTTGGCGGCGGACAGCAGAGAAGAAGCAATCAGCCGAGAAAGGGCAGAGACCTTCAGAAGGCAATTACAATCACCTTTGAAGAGGCGGCATTCGGCACGAGCAAAAAAATCGAACTCAGCAAATATGTACAGTGCCCGACCTGTAAGGGCGAGGGTGCAAAACCCGGAACAACGAAGAAAACCTGTCCGAAGTGCGGCGGCAGCGGTCAAATCAGCCAGGCACAGAGAACCCCGTTCGGGCAGTTCCAGACGGTTACAACCTGCGACCGGTGCGGCGGCAGCGGCAAGATCATCGAAGAACCTTGCCCGGACTGCAAAGGACAGGGAAAGGTCAAGAAGAATGTTACGATTTCCGTTGACATTCCGGCAGGCGTTGACAATGAGAGCGTAATTCCTATCAGAGGACAGGGCGAGCCGGGAATCAACGGCGGACCTGCAGGAGACCTGTACATCGTGCTGAATGTAAAACCGCACAAGGTCTTCAAGCGCAGGGGTGCTGACCTTTATCTGGAAATGCCGATCAGTTTCGATCAGGCAGCTCTGGGCGCGGAGATTATCGTACCGACGCTGGACGGCAAGGTTTCCTACAAGGTTCCTGCGGGAACGCAGCCGGGAACCACATTCCGTCTAAAGGATAAGGGTGTAAAATACTTGAAGCGCGAGGCAAAAGGCGACCTTTATGTAAAGGTGAATATTGAAGTGCCGACCAAACTTAATCACAAGCAGAAGAAGGCGATTGAGGACATGGCGAAGGAACTGACCGATGACTGCTATCAGAAGAAGAGCAGCTTCAAAGAAAAGTTCAAAGAAATTTTCAGCTAGGAGTCATGCATGTTAACAGTCAACAATGTAAGTATGAATTTCAGCGGGCAGCCGCTGTTTAAGAATGTGGATCTTAAGTTTACGCCGGGCAGCTGCTACGGCATTATCGGCGCGAACGGAGCCGGAAAATCAACGTTTCTTAGGATTCTTTCCGGAGACCTGGAGCCGACAACCGGTGATGTTTCGCTGAAACCGGGCGTTCGGATGTCGGTGCTCAAGCAGGACCACTTTGAATTTGACGAATACACGGTGCTGGATACCGTGATTATGGGAAATGACAGACTCTACGATGTGATGAAGGAAAAAGACGCCATCTACATGAAAGAGGATTTCAGCGACGAGGACGGTATGCGCGCCGCGGAGCTGGAGGCAGAGTTCGCGGAAATGAACGGCTGGGAAGCTGAATCCGATGTCAGCCGCCTGATACAGGGGCTGGGACTCTCTGCGGATATTTTGTATACACAGATGGCATCTTTGACTGCGAAGGAAAAGGTAAAGGTGCTTTTAGCGCAGGCTTTGTTCGGAAATCCGGGGATTATCCTGCTCGACGAGCCGACCAACCACCTCGATGTCAAGGCGATTGCATGGCTGGAGGACTTCTTGATGGAGTACGAAGGCACGGTCATCGTTGTCTCGCATGACCGACACTTCCTGAATACGGTCTGCACGAACATCGTCGATGTCGACTACGGCAAAATCAAGATGTATGTCGGCAACTATGAATTCTGGTATGAATCCAGCCAGATGGTTCAGAAGATGATAAAGGACCAGAATAAAAAGAATGAGGAAAAAATCAAAGAATTGCAGGCATTTATCCAGCGATTCTCCGCGAATAAGTCCAAGTCCAAACAGGCAACTTCCAGAAGAAAGCTGCTCGATAAGCTGAGCGTGGAAGAAATGCCGGCGTCTTCAAGGCGTTATCCGTTCGTGGGCTTTAAGATGGACCGCGAGCCGGGCAAGGAAATTTTGCAGGTTGATGGAATTTCCAAGACGATTGACGGGGTTAAGATTTTGGATAATGTTTCTTTCCGCGTCAATAACGGTGACAAAATCGCTTTTGTCGGAGAAAATGAAATCGCGAACACGACGCTGTTTAAAATTCTCATGGGCGAGATGGAGCCTGACGAGGGCAGCTTCAAGTGGGGCGTGACGATTGCAACTTCCTACTTCCCACTCGACAATTCCGAATTTTTCAACGGATGCGATTTGAACCTCGTGGAGTGGCTTTCGCAGTATTCGACTGAAACGAGCGAGACTTTTCTGAGAGGCTTTCTCGGCAAAATGCTTTTCTCCGGGGATGAGGTTTACAAGCCGGTCAGGGTGCTTTCCGGAGGCGAAAAAGTGCGCTGCATGCTTTCACGCATGATGCTTTTCGGTTCGAACATGCTGGTGCTCGACCAGCCGACGAACCATTTGGACCTTGAGTCTATTACGGCAGTCAACGAGGGACTGATTGCTTTCAAGGGCGGCATTCTTTTCGCTTCGCACGACCATGAATTCATTCAGACCATCGCCGACCGGATTATCGAAATTCATCCGGACGGAACAATTACGGATAAGGTGTGTACCTATGATGAATACATTGGCGAGTAATTTTTTTGTGGCAGCACGAGCCGTGCTGCCCATTTTTTTTGCAAAAAATTCTAAAAAAATCCATTTTACCTCTTGACTATACGGTTACTGTATAGATTATAATTGTTTTAGAAGAAAGAGGTGAATAAAATGAAACTCCCGTTTAGAACGAAACTGTGTTACGGAATCGGAGGAACCTGCGATAATGCGTTATATATGCTGGCGGGCACTTATCTGCTGCTCTACCTGACGACGGTAGCGGGATTAAGTCCGGCGGTGGCAGGTGCAATCTGCGGAGCCGGCTCCATTTGGGAGGCACTCTGCGCGCCGATTGTCGGATTCGAGTCTGACCATGCAATCACGCGCTACGGGAAGCGAAAACCGTTCCTGCTCGGAGCGGCGATACCGGTTGTGGTGATTACGACGCTTTTGTTTACGAGTTTTGACGCGCCGCCCGCGGTGAAGGTGGTATATTATCTGGTTATGGTTCTGGCATACTGGACCTGCTTCTCTTCGTTCTTCGTGCCGTATATGGCATGGGGTTCGGAGTTGACGGATGACTATAACGAACGGACGGTTCTGCGTTCGTTTTCCTATATCTTTAACCAGCTCGGCATGTGCGTCGGCATGGTACTGCCGCCTGTACTGGTGGATCTATGTGCGCAAAAGGGCAAAAGCCTTTCCTTCTCATGGACGCTGGTCGGCCTTGTCGTTGGAATCTGTGGGGCAGCCGCGCTTTTCATCTGCGCGTGGTCCATCAAAAATGACGATAAAAAGGATTTCGTGAAGCCGGAGAAAAAACGCGAAAACCTGTTTGCGGCTTATGGAACGATGTTCCGCGAATATCTGCAGCTTTTGAAAATGAAGCCGGTACAGATTATCATCGGCTCCAGCCTTGCGTATCTGATTGCAAACATCACATTCTCATCCGACCGAGTATTCTTTATGACTTTCAACATGGGGATGAGTGAGTCGCAGATTTCCGCGGTCCTGCTTCTGATTACGGCCGCGGGCGTTGCAACCGTGCCGTTTATAGCGAAAATCGGAACGAAGGTTGATAAAAAAGACCTGTTTAAAACCGTTATGGCAGTTTGCGGCATTCTGATGATTGCGGCAAGAGTCATCGGAATCGAGTCATGGGGGATGATGATTTTCGTCTGCATGCTTTATGCAGCGGCAAATGCGACCTACTGGCAGCTCATGCCGTCTATGATTTATGATGTATGCGAAGTGGAAGAACTACTGTCCGGCATCAAGCACTCCGGAGCGGTCATTTCGCTGCAGGCTTTGTCGGAATCCATCTCGATTGCGGTCGGACTGCAGATGCTCGGCATCGTGCTGCAGCTTGCAGGATTTAACAATGAAAGCGCGGTGCAGACACCGCTTGCCCTTGAATGGGTACAGAATGCTTTCGCCGTAATTCCGGGTGCAGCCATGATTTTAGTCGCTTTCATTATTCGCAAATCCAATCTGACGAAGGAGGTTTTCAATCGCGTCAAGGAAGCACTGGCGAGAAGATATGCCGGAGAAGAAGTTGACATCAAGGAATTCGAGGATATATTTGAATAAGCCCTTGGCAAAAGGTAAATAATAATAAAGAAGTCGGAGCAGCCCGCTTGGTTTGAGCAGGGCTGTTCTTATGTTTTTGCGTTGCGGAAAAGGGTATAATATGATAAGATGAAAAAGAGGCAGGTAACGATATGGAAGTTGTAATTATCACAGGATTGTCGGGTGCCGGAAAGACTAAGGCGGCTGACTGGTTTGAGGACAAGGGCTATTATTGCATCGATAATATGCCGCCCGCACTTATTAAGAATTTCATAGATTTAAGCTTAACCGGGGCAAAGAGCATTAAGAAGACTGCCTTTGTGATTGACGTGCGCGGAGGCAGTTTTTTCGGTGATCTTCAGGCAAGCATAGCGGGGCTTGAAAGAGATGAAAACGTGGATTTCAAGATTTTGTTCATCGAGGCTTCCAATGAGACTTTGATAAGGAGATATAACGAGAGCAGGAGAATCCATCCGCTTTCGACGGCGGCGATAACCTCGGAAGTCATAGAGGAAGAACGGAAGAAACTTGCGGAACTCAGGGCGCATGCCACGTATATCATAGACACGTCCACGCTTAAGGTTGCAGAGCTCAATTCGGAACTCGACCGGCTGTTTGCAAGGGGAGAAGCGGGCGATTCCTTTATACTGAATTTTATGTCATTTGGGTATAAACACGGTATTCCGCTCGAAGCCGACTGGGTTCTGGATGTGCGCTTCATACCGAATCCTTACTATGTGCCGAGTCTGAAACCGCTGACAGGCAATAACAAAAAAGTTTCGCAATATGTGCTGAAACAGGACATTGCAAAAGAATTTATCAACAGACTGGTGGAAATCATCAAGCGTCTGATTCCGTGTTACATCAAAGAAGGAAAGTACAGTCTGACCGTTGCGCTGGGGTGCACGGGAGGGCATCACCGCTCGGTTGCGGTTGCCAATGAGGTATACCGGATTTTTTCGGAGGAAGGACGCCGGGTTACGCTTGAGCATAGGGATTTGTAAAGCAAAGGATTAAGAAAGAACGGTAGGTAAAAATGAGCAGATTAAACGAAGTGTTCAGGGAATACGAAGAATTAGGCATAAGACAACAGTTGGACTACGACAAATTTTATCTGTATTCCATCATAACGCATTCGACGGCAATAGAAGGTTCGACTGTCTCTGAAGCAGAAAATCGTTTGCTTTTTGAGGACGGAATCGGAGCTGCAAAGCCAATGACGGAACAGTTTATGAATTTAGACTTAAAAAAAGCCTATGAAAAAGGCTTTTTGCTTGCCGAAAAGCATGAGAAAATTACGACCGAGACGCTTTGTGGATTATCAAGCACGCTTATGAGAAATACGGGAATGTTATACAAAACGATAGCGGGAACCTTTGACAGTGCGGACGGAGACTTGAGACTTTTGAATGTCAGTGCGGGCCGGGGAGGAAAGAGCTACATGGCATGGCAGAAAGTACCCGGCAGACTTGAGAAGTTTTGCGATTGGCTGAATGAGGGAAGAAAGAAAATAGGCTCGGAGAAAATTGAAAAAATATATGAATTCAGTTTCGAAGCACATTATCGCCTGGCATATATCCACCCTTGGGCAGATGGAAACGGCAGAATGAGCAGGCTTGTTATGAATATGATACAACATGAGGCGGGGGTGGTGCCTTCCATCGTAAAAAAAGAGAAAAGGGCAGAATATATAAGAAGTCTGGCAGAAGCTCAGGATTCCGATGACAGCCATCCTTTTGTCGAATTTATGATGAACCATCATATTGAAAATATCCTTGAGCAAATAAAAGAATATAAAGAATCAATGGAAAGATAACTTGAATATCCATTAACGAGGTGTTATAATGTTTCTATGGGTGCAAAGACACCGTTATTAGTAATTATTTTGTTTGAGAAAATGAAATAAAAAAGGAGATTGATTAAAATGGACAAATTAATTATCAGTGCATGTATTTGCGGTGCGGAAGTAACTAAGGAAAACAACCCTGCAGTTCCTTATACTGTAGAAGAAGTTGTAAGAGAAGCAAAATCTGCTTATGATGCAGGCGCAGCTCTTATCCACCTTCACGTAAGATGGGACGATGGTACTCCGACACAGGACAAGGGCAGATTCCAGGAAATGGTTGACGCTATCAGAAAAGAATGTCCGGATGTTATTATCCAGCCTTCCACAGGCGGAGCAGTTGGTATGACTGACCTCGAAAGATTACAGTCAACGGAAATCACTCCAACCCCTGAAATGGCAACATTAGACTGCGGTACTTGCAACTTTGGCGGAGACGAAATCTTCATCAATACAGACAACACAATCGCTAACTTCGGCGACATCATGCAGGAAAGAGGTATTAAGCCTGAATGCGAAGTATTCGATAAGGGCATGATTGACTTAGCTCTTAAGGCTGCTAAGAAGGGTCACATCCAGTATCCAATCCACTTCGACTTCGTACTCGGTGTTCAGATGACAGCTACAGTTCGCGACCTCGTTATCATGGCTACTTCCATCCCTGCAGACTCCACTTGGACTGCTACAGGTATCGGTAAGAACGCATGGGGCATCGCCGCTGCTACAATCGCTATGGGCGGACACGTTCGTGTTGGTTTCGAAGATAACGTATACATGTCCAAGGGCGTACTCGCTAAATCCAACGGCGAAATGGTAGAAAGAGTTGTTCAGATGGCTAAGCTGCTCAACAGAGAAGTTGCTACTCCTGCTGAAGCAAGAGAAATCTTAGGATTAGCTCCACTGAAATAATCCAAATACATAAACGATATACGAAAGGAGCAGCGGATGCTGCTCCTTTTTAACAAAGGGAGAAACATATGTCGTTCGCATCTGACACGAAAAACGAATTATCAAGAATCGAGCCCGAAAAGAAATGCTGCATGCTTGCGGAAATTTCGGGCTTTCTTCGCGTGGCGGGAAGCATCGGGCTTGTCGGCTTGGGTAAATTCCGCATCAAAATTACCACCGAAAATCCGGCGGTCGCAAGGCACTACAAGAAGCTTTTGCAGGATTATTTCGGAATCGAAACCAAGCTCGAAATCGGAGAAGGCAAGGCTGTCGGGAAAGCCCGCACGGGAAAAAAATACGCATACAGCATCACGATCGATGCGGATAATCTCAGTGAGCAGATTCTTCGGGAAACGGGAATGCTTCTGATTAAAGAAGGGAACAACTATTTTTCGGACGGGATTTACAGCGGTATTGTGCGTACGAAGTGCTGCAAGAAGGCTTACTTGCGTGGCGTGTTCATGGGTGCAGGCACAATGAGCGACCCGGAAAAAGGCTACGACCTTGAATTTGTGCTGAACTCGGAGACGATGGCACAGGACCTCCGGAGACTTATCAATTCCTTTGTCGATCTCAGCTGCAAGGTGGTTAAACGCGGAAAAAAATATGTTGTATACATGAAAAAAGCCGATTATATCAGCGATACGCTGGCAATTATGGGCGCAAGCAATCAGGTGTTCAGCATGGAAGAAACCAGAATCAAGAAAGCAATGGTAAATTCCGCGAAGCGAAGTGTCAACTGCGACAACGCAAACATGGACCGGACGATTGAGGCCTCTATCAAGCAGGCTGCCGCAATCAAAAAAATAGACGAAAAAATCGGGATATCCGCACTTCCGGATAAGCTTCGTGAGGTTGCAGAACTTCGTCTTGAAAACCCTGATATTTCAATAGCATCACTCGGCGAAATGTGTGATCCGCCTCTGAAGAAATCAGGAATTAACAACAGAATAAAGAAATTGGAAGAAATAGCCGCGAAGCTGTAAAGAGTTTTTGCGGCTTTTTTTGCATATAATTTAGATTATGTCCAAAAATTTAGGCAAATTTTCGGAATTGTTCAAAATTGCTAATCGTTTGCTAAAATATGGTTTTAGTATGTTTAAAAATGTGGTAAAAATAATAAAAGGTGTATGGATGATTTTTTTAGGACAAGGAGGCGAGTAAGTGTTTACGGAAGAAATAAACAAAATTCGCAAGGCCGAGGAGGCGGCGGATGCTATGCGCAGAAACGCAAAGACGGATGCCAGGCAGATGATTGAAGCCGCGAAATCCGAGGCAAAAAAAACAACAGAGCGGGCGCAGGCGCAGGCAAAAGAGCATGCCGCCTCATATCTGAAGGAGGGCGAGAAGCAGGCAGAAGCAGATTATGAAGCTGCCATGAATCAAGCCCGGGAAACTGCCGAATCTCTGGTAAAAGATGCGGAGGCTCGGAAAAAACAAGCTATTGAAACGATAGCGGAAAGGATTATAGAAATCAGTGTCAATCATTAGAATGCAAAAGGTTGCGGTTTTGGGACTGGATGCAGATAAAAAGAGACTGATGTCAGAGCTGATGGACTTAGGCGTCGTTGAACTTACGGATTGCTCGGCAATGTCCGGGGAGGATTTTCGTAACGTAAATCTGACGCAGGATGGTGCGCCGGAGACGGTCGAACTTTTCGAAAAGAAAGTCTTTGATGCGGCACAGGCGCTGGAAGTTTTGGAAAAATACGGAGACATCAAAGAACCGCTTTTCCACACACGGCGCCGGGTAAAAAAGCCTCAGTTCAAAGGAATCGGTGAAAGTGAAGAACAGACACGGGCAAAAATCGACAAACTTTTAAACCTTGCGGAGAAAATAAAAAATGCAAGTGACCGAATTAATCGGATGGAAAGCGATACGGCGATGCTGACCCCGTGGAAAAGTTTTGACCTTTCGCTTGCGGAGAGGGGAACGCAGACGACAGACATCACGCTTGGAGTGATTCCAAAGACTGATTTTCGGAGTTTTTCCGAAGTGACAGAAAAACTGCAGAGCGCATCTGCTGAAGGCGAAAATGCTGAGGCGATGCAGTATTGTATGATCAAACAGGTATCGGAAGATAAGGATTATATGTACGCAGCGCTTGTCACAGGAAAAGAAGAAACGAAAGCAGTTATGATGCAGCTTCGGGAAATTGGTTTCTCAGAGCTGAACTTATCTGCATTTGCAGGAACTGCGGATGAAAACTTGAAACAATTGAATAAGGAAAAACAAGAGGCAGAGGAAACTCTGCAAAAATTAAAAGAGGAAATTAAAAATCTGAAAGCTTGGAAAGAGCCTGTCGAAGACTATGCAGACTACTTTACGGTCGAGGCAGACAAAGAAAGAAGCAGAGAAAAACTTCTTAGGACTTCGAAGACTTTCCTTCTTGAGGGGTGGCTTCCGGTACGGACGAAGGCGCGGATAACGCAGATCTTAGACGAAAACAACGCCTGCTATCAATTTCGTGACCCGGAAGAAGGAGAAGAAGTTCCGGTTCTGCTTGAGAACAAGAGCTTTTTCCAGCCAACGGAAGCGATTACGGAAATGTACTCGCTGCCGAGTTATTGGGGATTTGATCCGACTTCCATCTACTCGCTGTTCTATATCATTTTCTTCGGAATGATGTTCAGTGACGCGGGATATGGCTTGCTTCTGGCAATCGGATGCGGAGTCATCTTGAAAAAATTTGACCTTGAGGGTACGACCTTTAAAATGGTAAAACTTTTCTTCTACTGCGGTATTTCGACTACAGTATGGGGCGTACTTTTCGGGGGATTCTTTGGGGACTTGATCGGCGTCTTTTCAAACACCTTCCTCGGAAAACAAATTGTCTTTAATGCAGTTTGGTTCAATCCGCTGGAAGACCCGATGAAGCTTTTGATTTTCTCGCTGATACTCGGCGTGATTCATCTCTTTATCGGAATGGGAATCCAGGCATTTATGCAGATCAAAGATGGAAAATTTGTGGATGCAGTCTGTGACGAGGGCTTTTGGTATCTGACAATTTTAGGCCTTTGCGCATGGCTTTGCGGTTCTGCGGCATTCGACTCGGCGGTGCTTTCTACCGCAGGTATGTGGATGAGCATCGCAGGTGCGATCGGTCTTCTGATTGCAGGAGGACGAGGCAGGAAAGGCATCGGCAAAATCGTCGGAGGCTTTTCAAATCTGTATAACATCACAAGCTGGATTTCGGATATTTTGTCTTATGCCAGACTTTTGGCGCTGGGACTTGCGACCGGCGTTATCGCACAGGTAGTAAATACGATGGGCTCGCTGTTCGGCGGAGGAATTGCCGGACTGATCCTGTTCCTGCTTATCTTTGCGGTGGGGCATGCTGTGAACTTTGCAATCAACCTGCTGGGCGCGTTCATTCACTCGGCAAGACTGCAGTATGTAGAGTTTTTCGGCAAATTCTATGTGGACGGCGGTGAACCTTTCGACCCGCTGCGCAGAAAGACGAAATATATCCGTGTTGATGAAGAATAAAAAACAGAAAAACAGGAGGAATTTAAGATGTTTTTTGAATATATTGACGGAAACAGTTTAGCAATTTTAGGGGCTGCAATCGCAGCACTGGCAGGTATCGGCTCAGCTATGGGCGTTGGCATCGCAGGTCAGGCGGCTTCGGCTGTTGTTGCAGAAGACCCGAAAAAATTCGGTAAAACAATCATTTTGCAGGCACTCCCGGGTACGCAGGGTATTTACGGTCTGATTATCGCATTCCTGATCATGGTAAAAATCGGTCTGCTCAGCGGAAACATGGTTGACCTCACTGCAGCCCAGGGATTCTATTTCATGTGCGCAGGCATTCCAATCGGAGCAGTCGGCATTTGGTCCGGTATTGCACAGGGAAAGGCAGCAGCTGCTGCGCTTCAGCTTACAGCTAAGAGACCCGATCAGATGGTTAAAGGTATCATCTATACCGCAATGGTAGAAACTTACGCGATTTTCGCGCTGCTTGTTTCGGTACTGATCTGGCTGAGAATACCGGTTTAGAAAGGACGACAATATGGGCATTGAAAAAATTACCGATAGAATCGCTGCCGAGGCTAAGGCCGATTATGATGCGGTAGTGGGCAGTGCCAAGCAGGAGGCTCGGTCAATCCTCGCAGACGCAAAGGCTGCGGCGGAGAAAATTTTGGCGGATGCCGAAGAGAGCGGACGCACTGAAAAAGAAAAAACAGTAAAATATGGAAAATCTGCGGCAGACATCGATGCGGGAAAAATTATCCTGAAGAAAAAACAGGAACTCCTCTCGGATTGTTTTGCAGGGATGGTAGATTACATTATCGGAATTGAAGAATATCGCTATATAGAACTTTTGGTGGAGCTTGGAGATTCGGCCGACATGTACGGCGGCAAGCTCTTGTTCAATGCTGATGAAAAGGAAAGAATCGGGCAGAAGGTCTGCGATGCGCTGAATCGCGCGGTTGCTTCAAAGAGAAGAGACAGATACGGAGACGAAATCCAGTATGCGGAGCGTTTCACTTTGGATGAAGAAGTGGGAAATATGAAAGGCGGTTATATTGTCACCTATCGTTCGACGTTCGCAGACTGTACCATCGAGTCTCTGGTAAAGGAGCACCGCATGGATCTTGCCGGTGAAGCAGCGAAAATTTTATTTACCTAAAGGGGGATACAATGGCAAAGAAAAGCGAATATGATTATATATTCCCTTCGGTACTGATTCGCAGCAAAGAAACTTCGCTTCTGAAACGCGCTGACATGGAAAAAGTCATGGAGCAGAAAGATGTGCAGGGCGCAATGAAGGTTTTAAGCGAGTTTGGATATGGCGACGGTAAGGACAGCGAGGATGAGCGTGCCTTCGAGAAGGCTCTCGACGCGGGTCTTGCTGAAAGCTATGAGCTTGTATTTTCTGTGCTTTCGGACGAACCGCAGATGAAACTTTTCCTGTATCCAAGCGATTATCATAATGTAAAGGTTCTTTTGAAGGCGGAGGTGCTTAAGACAGACCCGGCACCGCTTTTGCTGGAGTCCGCGGCGATACCGCCTCAGGAAATGCAGGAAATGATTCGCAAAAGAGATTTTGCGCTGCTTTCCGTTTCCATGAAGCAGGCGATTACCGAGGCGGCAGAGCTCTTCGCTAAGAGCCGTGACCCACAGGAAATCGACATTATTTTAGACCGTGCATGCTACCGCGATATGCTTGAGGAAGCAGAAAAGCTTGATAATGCTTTTGTAACGGGCTATGTGAAGCTCTTAATCGACAGCTTGAACATGAGCGCGTTTATCAGACTTCGCAAAATCGGAAAATCCAAGAATTTTTTCGAAAAGATTTTCCTTACGGGCGGAAACCTCGAGGAGCGTTTCTTTGAGGGTGCTTATGAAGAGGCGTACAGCTCGATTGCGGACAAACTGCAGCCGTTTGGCTATTACGAAGTCTTTGCGGAGGGAGCGAAAGCCGTTACGGAAAAGGGAAGCTACAGCGAGCTTGAAAAAATTCTCGATAATTTGAAAATCCGCTTTGCGGCAGAGTGCAAATATCAGCCGTTCGGATTGGAAACTGCTGCGGCTTATCTGATTGCCAAAGAGATGGAGGTCAAGAATCTCAGAATTATCTTTGCGGGCAAGATTGCCGGAACAGCTGCGGAAATTGTAGCGGAAAGGTTAAGGGAAACTTATGTATAAGATAGGCGTAATCGGCGACCGAGAAAGCGTTTTAGGCTTTCAAGCGGTCGGTCTGGATGTATTTCCGGCGGGCGATGCCGAGGAGGCAAAGAAAACGCTGAAGCGGCTTGCTAAGGAGGACTTCGCCATCATCTATATTACAGAACAGTTTTATCAATATATGATGAAGGAAGTCGAGGAGTACACAGACAGCAGGCTTCCGGCTGTGATTCCGATTCCCGGAAAGGACGGAAGTTTGGGCATCGGAATGACATCCGTAAAGAAATCGGTGGAAAGAGCCGTCGGAGCCGATATATTATTTGGAGGAAATTAAAATGGCAGAAGGCAAAGTATTGAAAGTATCCGGGCCGTTGGTCGTTGCGTCGGGCATGGATCAAGCCAATATGTTCGACGTCGTGCATGTTGGCAGCCAAGGCCTGATCGGAGAAATTATAGAAATGAGAGGCGACAGGGCTTCCATTCAGGTATACGAAGAGACTGCGGGAATCGGACCGGGTGCTCCGGTCGTATCTACGGGAGCACCGCTTTCGGTAGAACTGGGGCCCGGACTCATCGAGACCATGTACGATGGTATTCAGCGTCCGCTTGAGGAAATGGTGCAGGTCGCAGGACCGAACATCACGCGAGGGATCAAGGTTCCGTCGCTGAATCGCGAGAAAAAATGGGAATTCAAACCATTGCTAAAAACCGGAGACGAAGTCGAAGGCGGCGACATCATCGGTGAAGTTCCCGAAACCGTTCTGGTTACGCAGAAAATCATGGTTCCCGCAGGAATCAAGGGCGTAATCGATTCGATTGAATCCGGAAACTACACAGTTGATCACACAATCTGTAAAATCAGGCTGACGGAGGACTACGGCGCAGAGCATTTAAAGGCAGGCGACATCAAATCGCTCAGCATGATGCAGAAATGGCCGGTAAGACGTGGTCGTCCATATAAGGAAAAACTGGTTCCGGAGATGCCGCTTATCACCGGACAAAGAGTCATCGACACGATGTTCCCAATCGCCAAGGGCGGTGTGGCTGCGGTACCCGGACCGTTCGGTTCAGGCAAAACCGTTGTACAGCACCAGCTTGCAAAGTGGGCGGATGCGGACATCGTTGTATACATCGGCTGCGGCGAACGTGGAAACGAGATGACCGATGTACTGATGGAGTTCCCGGAACTGAAAGACCCTCGTTCAGGAGAGTCTTTGATGAAGAGAACCGTTTTAATCGCAAACACTTCGGATATGCCGGTTGCGGCGCGTGAAGCGTCTATTTATACAGGCATTACCATAGCAGAATATTTCAGAGACATGGGATACTCGGTAGCGCTGATGGCAGACTCTACTTCCAGATGGGCAGAGGCTCTTCGTGAAATGTCGGGCCGTCTCGAAGAAATGCCGGGTGAAGAAGGTTATCCTGCTTATCTGGCATCCAGACTCGCGCAGTTCTATGAAAGAGCCGGAAGAGCCGTATCCCTCGGAAAAGCGGGCCGCGTAGGAGCACTTTCCGCAATCGGTGCGGTATCTCCTCCGGGCGGTGACATTTCCGAGCCGGTATCGCAGGCAACGCTGCGTATCGTAAAGGTATTCTGGTGTCTGGATTCGTCACTGGCGTATGCAAGACACTTCCCGGCAATCAACTGGCTGCAGTCCTATTCCCTCTATGTGGAAAGACTGGAAAAATGGTATGCGGAGAATGTTGATAAAGAATTCCCGAAGATGCGAGAAGAAACGCTTGCGCTTTTGCAGCAGGAAGCAGAGCTCAACGAAATCGTACAGCTCGTCGGCGTTGATTCCCTTTCGGCGGAAGACCGCATGAAGCTCGAAGTCTGCAAATCCATTCGTGAGGACTATCTGCACCAGAACGCGTTCCACGATGTGGACACCTATTCTTCGCTGAACAAGCAGTTTAAGCTTTTGAAGCTGATTCTCGGCTTCTATAAGGAAGGACTTGAGGGTATTCACAAAGGCGCTTCCTTTGCAAAGGTTGCGGCAATCCCTCAGCGTGAAGAAATCGGCAGATTCAAATATATCGAAGAAGAGCAGATTGACGACAGATACGAAAAATTGATGAATGATATACGCGCTGCGATTAATGCGCTTGTAATAGAGGAGGCTGAAGCGGATGATTAGAGAATATAAGACAATCAGTGAAGTTGTAGGACCTCTGATGCTGGTCAAGGATGTTGACGATGTTACCTACGATGAACTTGGCGAAATCCTGCTTCCGAGCGGGGAAAAAAGACTTTGCAAAGTCCTCGAAGTCAACGGGCACAATGCGCTGGTTCAGCTTTTCGAGGCGTCTCAGGGTATCAATCTGAAGCAGAGCACGGTGCGCTTCCTCGGACACGGCACGCAGCTTGCGGTATCGCCGGATATGCTCGGTCGTGTATTCGACGGTATGGGCAGACCGAAGGACGGCGGTCCTGACATTATTGCGGAAAAAATGCTCGACATCAACGGCCTTCCGATGAACCCGGCAGCCCGTGACTATCCGGCTGAATTCATTCAGACAGGCGTTTCGGCAATTGACGGACTGAACACGCTGGTTCGTGGACAGAAGCTTCCGATTTTTTCGGGCGCAGGGCTTCCGCATTCCAACTTAGCGGCTCAGATTGCGCGTCAGGCAAAGGTAATCGGCGACGGTGCCGGAAACTTCGCAGTTGTATTCGCGGCAATCGGTATTACGCACGAAGAAGCGGATTTCTTCGCTTCCGACTTTAGAAGAACCGGCGCGATTGACAGAACGGTTATGTTTATGAACCTTGCAAATGACCCTGCGGTTGAGCGTATCGCTACGCCGCGTATGGCACTGACAGCTGCGGAATATCTTGCATTCGACATGGGAATGCATGTGCTGGTTATTTTGACGGATATTACAAACTACGCGGAGGCTCTGCGTGAGGTTTCGGCTGCTCGTAAAGAGGTACCGGGCCGCAGAGGCTACCCCGGCTATTTATATACCGATCTTGCAACGATGTATGAGCGTGCGGGAAGAAAGAAAGGCTGTGCGGGCTCGATTACGATGATTCCGATTCTGACGATGCCGGAAAACGACAAGACGCACCCGATTCCTGACCTTACCGGATACATTACGGAAGGACAGATTATTCTTTCCAATGAGCTGTTCCGCAAGGGCATTAAACCGCCAATCGATGTTCTTCCATCGCTTTCGCGTCTGAAAGACAAAGGTATCGGCAAAGGCAAAACCCGTGAAGATCATGCGGACACAATGAACCAGCTTTTCGCGGCTTATGCGAAGGGTAAAGAAAACCTGGAACTCGTTGCAATCTTAGGTGAAGCGGCTCTTTCCGAGGTCGACCTGATGTATGCGAAGTTCTCGCAGGAATTCGAGAGACGCTATGTTTCACAGGGCTACGATACCGACCGTACGATTGAGGAAACGCTGAATCTGGGCTGGGAACTGCTCCGTCTTCTTCCAAAGAGCGAATTGAAGCGTATCAAGGACGAATATATCGAAAAGTATTTGTAAACGCCGATGCACTGAACAATTCGTGATTTGATTAAAAAAGGAAGGAGGCAGGAAAAGTGGAAAGACTCAATGTAAATCCCACCCGTATGATGCTCACAACGCTCAAAAAGCGCCTTGCGACTTCTGTGCGGGGTCACAAGCTTTTAAAAGACAAGCGGGATGAGCTGATGAAAGGTTTCCTTGAACTTGCCCGTGAAAATAAGGAGCTCCGAGATAAGGTGGAGGCTCGTCTTACGGACGTTTATGCAGCTTTCGGTGTGGCGCAGGCAGTTATGAGCCGCGCTGCCATGGAAGAAGCTCTGATGTTTCCGAAGCAGGGTGTGAACTTAGATGTCTCAGGCAGGAATGTCATGAGCGTGGATGTTCCGGTGTTTGATTTCACCACAACAGCAGAGGATGCTTCGAACATCTACCCTTACGGTTATGCCAATACTTCCGGCGAACTGGACTCTGCAATTGCAAGTCTGGCGGACGTATTTCCGCTGATGCTGGAGCTTGCCGCTAAGGAGAAGGAAGCCCAAATGCTGGCTGCCGAGCTTGAGCGGACGCGACGCAGAGTGAATGCGCTCGAATATGTAAAGATTCCGCAGCTCGAAATGACGATTAAGTACATTCGCATGCGGCTTGACGAAAACGAGCGAGGCAACCAGACGAGACTGATGAAGGTCAAAGACATGGTGCTCAAAGAAGCAATTCAGGAAAAGCACGATGCGGATGAAGAAGCTTATAATGCGGCAGTAAAACACGCAATCAAGCATTCAAGAAAACCGATTAATATTATGTAAGATTCAAAATTGTCCGTTCCATGGGAAATCGATGGAAACGGACAATTTTTTCTTAACATCAATTTTATAGTCTTCCTGATATAATATGCAAAAGCATTTTCTAACTAAAAGGCAGATTGCCGCAGAAAGGGGGAGACACCATGTCAAAGAGAGCTTTACTTTTTCTTATAATTACGCTTATCATTTGCGCGCTGCTGACAAGCTGCGCCGCATGGAATTATTTATCCAAGGACGAAGCGAGCAAGGAAGGCAGCGACAGCAGAGAGATGGAAACGACAGGGCAGGACACTGTCACGCAGGAGGGAGAAGAAATGTATCAGGACACATCGGAAGACGTTGTATATTTGGCGGGCGGATGCTTTTGGGGACTGGAAGCGCTGATGCAGTCCATTCCGGGCGTCATCGACGCGGAAAGTGGTTACGCGAACGGCACCTGCGAAGCGGACGCGAATTATCGCAGTGTCTGCGCAGGAAACACCGGATTTCGTGAAACGGTGCGGGTTGCGTATGATCCGCAAAAAGTAAGCCTTGACGCCCTGCTTCTCGCGTACTTCTATGTCATTGATCCTACGGTGAAGGACCGTCAGGGTAATGATCGCGGCAGCCAGTATCAGACCGGCATCTATTACACCAATGACAAGGTAAAAGAAACGGTAGAACGCATCGCGGAAATCGAGCACCAACGCAGCGAGAAATTTTTTGTAGAGATCGCGCCTCTAAGAAACTACTATCCAGCGGAAGCGTATCATCAGGATTACTTAAAAAAGAATCCGAACGGCTACTGCCATATTCCGAAGGAAGAAATGAAGCTTTTTTCGGAGCTTCGCGTCGAACCGGGCGATTACAAACGGCCGGCTGCGGAGGTGATTCGGCAAAAGCTGACCAAAGAGCAATATCACGTTACGCAGGAAAGCGGCACAGAGAGAGCTTTTACGGGCGAATTTTGGAATAAGTTCGAAAAAGGCATCTATGTGGATATTGTGACGGGTGAACCGTTGTTTTCCTCTGCCGACAAATTCGAAAGCAGCTGCGGCTGGCCGGCCTTCTCCAAACCAATCGAGGAACCGGCGATAACAAAACTGGAAGATAACAGTCATGGCATGCGCAGAACCGAAGTGAGAAGCAGAGCGGGGAATTCTCATCTGGGGCATGTGTTTAGCGGAGATTCAGAATCTCCAAACGGTGTGCGGTATTGTATCAACAGCGCCGCGCTGCGCTTTGTACCGTACGAAAAGATGGAAGCGGAGGGTTACGGCTACCTCAAGTATTTGTTTGAAAAAGAGCGTGGAGCGGAGAGATAATTCTCCCGCTTCAAACACGCTTTAGAACCTGCCGTCTGCCGCCCCGTGAAGTCCTTTCAGATATTTCTCAACATTTAGGTAACGAATGCCGCTGCCTGCGTCATGATGCGACTCGCCGCGGTAGATTACATATTTACCGGTGATGGAACCGTAGCGGAATTCCGTCCGCTCACACTTGTCTTCATCAATCAGGTGTCGGTACTGCTCAGGCGTCCGCTCGCTGCTGTGTTTGATTTCGTAAATTTCGCATGAAGCCGTCTTCGGGTCGAAGGCAACCATGTCGAATTCACCGACCGCAAACTGCAGTTTAAAGACTCTCTTATGCGGATATGCCATCTTCGTTTCAAGCATAATCAAATCTTCCATAAGTCTGCCGCATACCTCACTTTCAATCCGCGCAAGTACATAGTTTCGCTCTGCAAGCGAGAGGTCGGAAAACTCTTCATCCTCGAGAAGAGAGGAAATAACCGCTTCAACCTGCGAGTAACGAAGACCGGGCTGTGAGATAACGGTTTTCGTTTCCTTATGCGATAGATTCGGGAGCGATACGATGTCGAAGTCAAATGTCAAATCCAGCAAATCAAGATATTCCTTGATTTCGGCGCAGTGCTCATCGGTAAGCATAATTTTTCGCTCCGAAGCGTTTAAAATTTCGAGTTTCCGGCGCAGACGTCCGGTAACAGCCGCAAGGTCAATGCGGTCGAGCGCATCGTTTGCATGTATACGGTCGCGGCGCAGATTCCGTGCTGAAAGTGAAAGAATTCCCGAACGGAAGTCACGCGTAAGAACATCCAGCGCGAAACGGTGATTGATGTCTTCGACGACGCGATTGACGGCATCGGTGAGTTCTCCCTGTTCATAAAGGACGCGCAGATTTCGAAAATGATCGCCGTCCTGATAGCATTTCAGCGAATGCTGTATGTTCTTGGCGATTGCACTGTCCACATATTCATCGGTGCTTTTTGCTGTGGAAAAGGTTGAATGCTCGTTATAGTGACTGCCGCCCAGACTCAGCGTCCCGCCATAGCGAATATATTCATCAATCCCGTGAATTCCAAGCAGCCGCTCGAATTCGCGATAAGGGATAAATGTAGTATGCAGCATAACGCACCGGTCATACAGCTGGGAATCCTCCGAGAAAAGGAAGCCGAGCGAATCCGTTCCCGATAGGATAATTTTCATGCCGCAGGATGCAAAGATATCCGAAAAAAGTGCAGCTCCTTCAATGAAATCCGAAAGTAAAGTTGCCTCATCTATGAAAATATATTGAAACCCCTGCGATGCAAGAATTTTTAAATCGGTATTGATATCCGCCAGTGTGACGCCGGGCACGACCTGAATAAATGCCGTCTTCGCGAGGCACTCATTCGGCATTTCCGAAATCGCCTGACGCATCATCGTCGTTTTCCCTGTGCGGCGCAGTCCGTAAAGAATCAGAACCTTATCCGGAAAGGCACCTGCGATATAATCCTGCAGAAGATGGAAGCATTCACGCCTTCCGAAACCGGAAGACTGATTTGCGAAAAATCGCAGGGCATCTCCTTTTATGACATTGGAATGATAGCGAAAGACCTCTTCGGACACACGCGTTGACTCAAAAGTCAGCGGAATACCGTTATACGACCATGCTGCTGCCTGTGCGGGAACTGAAGAGGAAGGAGTGTCTGCAGAAAAACGCGCTTTTCGGGCATTTAATTCTTTCAGTTCTTCTTCTAAAGCCTTGCGTTTTTCGACAGCGGTCTGCATATCGGCAAGCCTGTCTTGTGGAATATATTTTTCTTTTCGCTTCCCGTTTTCATAAAAACGATGATAATAGTATATTTTTCCGTTGACGGTTTTCTTTCCGATCGAGCCCGCCGGAAGCGGAACAAGCGCTTCTTCAATTTCTGAAATACGAAGAAGCAAATCTTTATAATCCGCATAATTTGAAAATCGATCCATCACGATGACACACCTCCTTCAAGTTTGTATACCCTATTATACCCTGTTATACCCTGTATTTGTCAAGCAAAAAATGAGAAAAAATCAAAAACGCTTAAAACAGAACACAGGCTTGGTTTTTCATCCGCTTTATGTTACAATTTTTGCAGAGAGGTGACAAAATGAGAAAATGTGTGATTATCGGAGCGGCCGACATCAAAGACTACGCAAGGGCGAAAAATTACTTGCGGAAGGATGATTTCTATATATTTTGCGATGCGGGACTTAAGCACACTGAGGCACTTGGAATGAAGCCTGACTTAATCATTGGGGATTTTGATTCCTACTCGAAGGAAGAGGCACTCAAGCAAGGCATTGAGACGATTGTGCTGCCGTGCGAAAAAGACGATACCGATACGGTTTTTGCGGTTAAGGAGGGAATGCGGCGAGGCTTTTCGGAATTTCTTTTATTGGGAGCTATCGGGCAGAGACTTGACCATACGCTCGGAAATGTTTCGATTCTGCTCATGCTTGATAAAGCAGGCAGGCGCGGCATGATTGTCGACGATTATTCGGAAATGAGCCTGGTAGGGCAGGCACCGGCATATATAGATGGAAGCTTTTCGTATTTTTCGGTTTTGAATATCAGCGGCAAGGCGGAAGGCGTGACGATTGAAGGCGCAAAATATCCGCTTAAGGACGCAGTCATTTCCTGCGACTATCAATACGGCGTCAGCAACGAAGTTTTGGCAGGAGAGCGTGCGGTGGTGAGCGTGGCGGACGGAAGGCTGCTTTTGATAAAGGTTTTTTAGGAAGGAAAGACAGAAACGATGGAAAAAGGACAGATTGTAGAACTGACAATTGAAGATATGAGCGCGGAGGGACGCGGAATCGGCAAAATCTATGACGACGAGCGTGGTTTTGCGGTTTTCGTGCAGGACACGGTTGTGGGTGACCGCGCAAAGGTCGAACTTACGAAAGTAAAGAAAAACTACGCATTCGGGCGTGTTTCGGAGATGCTTGCGCTTTCGCAGGACAGACAGGAGAGCTTTTGCCCGCACAGCGGATTGTGCGGTGGATGCGTTTATTCTCAGCTCAGCTATGAGGCGCAGCTTGCGCTGAAAGAAAAGCAGGTGCGTGAGAAGCTGGTGCGCCTGGGCGGCTTGACCGATCCTGTCATTATGCCGATTATCGGCATGGGCGGCGAAGATGTGAATGAAGTGCCGTTCCGCTATCGGAATAAGGCGAGCATGCCGGTCAGCACGGGCGGCCTGATTACGCAGAAAGGCGGAATCGTAAAACCGGTGCACGAGCCGAGGGTGGGCTTTTACCGTCCGAAGAGTCACGATGTTGTGGATTGCACGGACTGTTTGCTTCAGTCAGAGCCTGCCATGGCGGCTGCGGCCGCGCTCCGCAAATTTATGGAGGAAGATCATATTACCTCATATGATCCACGCTGGGAAAAAGGCCTCATGCGTCACATGATTGTCCGCACCGCTGCGGGAACCGGAGAGGTTATGGTAATCCTCGTCATCAACGGAAAAGCCATTCCCAACGCACCGAAGCTGATTGAAATGCTCGACGAGGCAATTTACAATGTGCCTGTTTATGAGGACGGACCGCTTGCGGGCGTGGAGTTTAATTTGGAAAGCGTTATTGTAAATATAAATAAGTCGAAAAATCTAGAAGGGCAGATTTTGGGCGAGGAGTGCATAACGATTGCGGGAAAGCCGACCATTACGGAAGAAGTCGGCGGGCTTTCCTTCGAGATTTCGCCGCTGTCTTTCTATCAGGTGAACCGCGAACAGATGGTGCGCCTGTATGAGAAGGCTCTGGAATACGCATCGTTAAAAGGCGATGAAACGGTTCTGGACTTGTACTGCGGTGTCGGAACCATCGGGCTGTTCGCAGCTGCGGAAATGAACAGAAGGACTGCCGAGCTTAACGCAGCGGCAGCCGCGGGGCAGGTTGTAGAGAATGCTGCCTCAGGACAGAATGCGGCAGTCAAGCTGCCGGGCCGCGTTATCGGCATTGAATCCGTCAAAGGCGCAGTCCTCGACGCGAACCGCAACGCTACGATTAACGGTATCGTAAATGCACGATATGTCTGCGGCAAGGCGGAAGAGGAACTTCCGAAGATGGTTGACCCGAAGTCAGAACTGAAGGACGAATCTCTTCGCGTGACACATGCAGATGTCGTCATTCTCGATCCGCCGCGCGCCGGCTGCGAGCAGCCGCTGCTGGAGGCAGTTGTAAAGGCTGCTCCGGAGCGAATCGTGTATGTTTCCTGCGACCCCGCGACCCTAGCACGCGACATCAAGTGGCTCGGTGAGCACGGCTACGAATTTAAGGAAGCCACCCCGTGCGACATGTTCCCGTGGACCGGGCATGTGGAGACGGTGGGACTGATGTCAAAGGTGAACCCTAACAAGTAAATAGAGTGTAGTAATTATAAGACTTTCTGAAAGACTATCGTTGCAAGGTATAACGAGCCTCTCGGAAAGCCTTATTTTGTTGCTCAGATATAGCTAAGTAAGAACATGTCTACAAGGGGGAATTAACACTACAGGATGGATGACAAGGATGGTTTACCGTGGAAAAAAAGTTATGCTTGATTCGGATTTGGCAGAAATTTATGGGTATGAGACCAAAAATTTTAAAAGGCAGGTTAAGAATAATATTGCCAAATTTGAAGGCGATGATTTTATGTTTGAATTGAATGATGTAGAAGTGGAAAATCTTTCAAGGTGCAAAAATTTCACCTTGAATATGGGAAGAGGTTCAAATATATAAACAAAGCCGTGCACTTGTGAAAACTTTTAAGAAAATGAAAGATTACATATTAGGAAATCGTGATTTAATCGGTCAGCGGGAAATACTTCAGTTAAGCATGGAAACTGCTAACAACAGAATAGAAATTAACAAAATCAACTCAGATATGCTCTCTCTTGAAAAACAGATTTCGGATGTTGCAGAAGGCTTGAAGGATGTTGTGACAAAATCTGAGTTGGCAATATATGTCGTTGACAATTATATTGGCTTAAGAACGCTGATACACCTTAAGAATCCTCCTACCGGAGTAGATATTCTTTTATTCAGTGATAATGTTGGAAATAATAAACTTCACAACATAGAATTTACGGATTTCTGCAAGGAGTACCCAACAGTAAAAATCAAAATCTAATAAGACTAATAATAACAATACTAATTTTAATAATATCTATCTTATCCAGAAAGGATTTTAATTATGGTTAAGAATAAAGTGGTTTTAAAAGAAAGAGATGCCTGGAGTGATTTGGCAAATTTTATCGGAGAGATGGTAGCAAAGTATGCGGAAGCATATAACAAAGTTCAGAAATACAAAAATCTCTATTGAAAGAGAAGTTGCAGCATGATACTATAACCGTATAGACGGATATATAAATTTATAAATACGGATATATGTGGAATGCTGATGGAGGAAAAATCATGATTATCAGTGAAAGAATTTTTTGTGTGATGGAGCAGAAGAACATAACGCAGTTGGAACTCTCAAGAAGAACCGGGATTGCAACAAGTAACATCAGTGACTGGAAGAAGAAAAAGACGAATCCCAAAGCGGACTGTCTGTTGTCTATATGTGATGCATTGGAGATTACTCCCGAACAGCTTTTGACTGGAAAAGGAATTGATCCGGAATATAAAGATGCAGATATGGATTATGAAGTTACCAGGTCGGATATTAAGATTTTAAAGCAGATTCACAGTCTTGGAGATGCGCAGTATAAAAGATTGATGGCGTATATGAAAGCCTTGCAGAAGTTGGAACAGATGGAGAACATGGTGGAGGAATAGAGATGGCAAATAAAATAGTTAGGGAAATTATTCACGCAAAAGGAATTGATATTGGGATTTACACGAAAGATTTTGAAAATGAATATATTTCGTTGACAGATATTGCGAAATATAGAAATGATAATGATCCCAGATTTATCATTCAGAACTGGATGCGAAACAGAAATACAGTTGAGTTTTTGGCTGTTTGGGAAGAACTTCATAATCCGGATTTTAACCGTGTGCAATTCGAGGCGGTTAGAAGTGAGGCAGGATTAAACAGGTTTGTTATGACGCCAACCAAATGGATTGAACAGACCAATGCTATTGGAATAGTGTCAAAAGCAGGCAGATATGGTGGGGGAACTTATGCACATAGCGATATTGCAATGGCATTTGCTACATGGATTTCTCCGGAATTTCAACTGTATATTATGAAAGATTACCGCAGGTTAAAACAAGACGAAAATAGTCGACTTTCATTGGACTGGAACTTGAACAGGGCTTTATCAAAGGTGAACTACCGTATTCACACGGATGCGGTGAAGGAAAATTTGATTCCACCAGAGCTAACACCGGAACAGATTGCTTATACATATGCCAGTGAAGCAGATCTTTTAAATGTTGCTTTATTTGGTCAGACTGCAAAGCAATGGAAAAATAATAATCCGGGTAAAAAGGGGAATGTGCGTGATGATGCTTAAGTCAGGAAAAGATGGAGTATCTTATGTTCTTGTATTTAAACTTTCCAGATTCATCCAAAGATGCCGGGAAGCTTATGATATCTGTTCTGTCAGCAGTGGCAGAGATTGAACGTGAGAACATTCGTGTTCAGACCATGGAAGGCAGGATGCAGAAAGCCAGGGAAGGTAAATGGAATTGCAAAGTATCTTGAAAATCATGGAATCCATAAGATAGCCAGACAGAATGGTAAAAATCCGTTATTTGATGCTGGTCTTATCAGAAGGATTATACAGAATCCGGTTTATAGCGGTAAAATCTCCTATGGCAGAAGACGGACAGAAAAGGTGCATCTTTCATCTGGAATTTTAAAATACCCTGTCTGCGGTGCCGAAATGTATGGCAACTCGACCATTTTGGGTGTTTGGAGGCAGTGGATTAGATGTGAAGGGAAGTTCATTCTTGCATGAAGGTGAACCGATTACGATGGATTTACTTGCACTCTATGGCGAAAAAATCGAAAAAGCAGACTTTCTGCTATTTCACCTTGGATGGGACAAGCGTTGGGGGACAGAGGCTTATTTCGGCGACTATCCCTGCATTGATCAAGCTGTGTTGGAGCACATTCTGAACGGATGCTATAAGGGCATCGGTTTTGATGTAATCGGGCTTGATCCCATTGCAGATGAGAATCTGACACGGCACAAAGCATTGTTTGCAGCCAAAGACATCGTAAATATTGAAAACCTTTGCAATTTGGAACAATGCGGATCAGATCTTTTCTGGTTCAGCTGTTTTCCACTAAAAATAGATGCATGTGATGGATCACCAATTCGCGCCGTTGCATGGTTTGAATAGTACAGCTTCCAGTTTGATGAAATATAGAAATTATTGGAAAGGAAAAATACGACTGGGTTCATTCAGCTCGGCAATCTCTGCGGCACGTTCGTAGACGAAAGGCTGGCACATCAGTCCGGTGGAAAATTTTTCCTTAGAATCGAGGACACCGAGGACAAACGCTATGTGGAGGGCGCGGTGGAAATCATCATCAACTCCCTGCGCTTCTTCGACATTCAGTTTGACGAGGGTACGACGATGGACGGCGATATCGGCAACTACGGCGATTACACCCAAAGCCATCGCGGCCCGATTTATCAATGCTTCGCCAAAAAGCTCGTCGCGGATGGCAAGGCATACCCTTGTTTCGTGACGGAAGAAGACATCGCGGAGATCTACGTGCAGCAGATCATCCAAAACATCAGCTATTTCTTCGACGATCTGTTTGAAATCGAGGACACGTTCCCGCCGGAAACCGACGGCGATGTGCCGACGATCATCAAGAAGTATCTCGCGATCTACGAGCACAAGGGCGATCAAGAAGTCTGGTTCGGCAAGATCAGGCAGATCACTGACGCACTCGGCTATGCGGTCAAACCAAAGGATTTTAAGAAAAATCCGGATCAGTACAAGGGTCACGTTGGTCATGTCAGCACTGTCATCCGCGTGGCGCTGATGGGACGTCAGCAATCTCCGGACGTCTGGGAAATCCAGCAGATCCTCGGTGAAGAGCGCACGCGCGCGAGATTGTCAAAATTTTTATAAACTTTTTTGCCCGCAGGAGGGCGCTGCAAACCGCATAAAATCAAGCCTCACAAAAGCTGTTCCGCATTATGGAACAGCTTTTTTACATTGTAGAACACCCCCTCTTTACATTTTTTCGATTTTGACTATGATAAAGATAAAGAACAACGAAAGCCGCAGCAAAGGGCTTTCATGGAAGAATAACATTATGAGGAGGATATAACAATGTTGAAGATGCAAACAGGTACCAGTACAAATGCAAACGCGGCACTCGCCGGAAAAGAAGCAGCGGAAGCTGTAAAAGCAGATCTCAAAGATATGAAGATGGCCTTCGTCTACAGCGGTGTGCAGTATGATCAAAAAGCGATGCTGCACGCGATAAAGGAAACGCTTCCCGGCGTTCCTCTGATCGGAAATACCTCCTTTACCGGAGTGATGACACAAGAAGGGTTCGTCAGCAGTGACGATGGCTTTGTCGGCATCATGGCTGTCTCTGATCCGGATATGACCGTCGGCGTTGCCGGCATGGCAAAACAGGGCAGCGCGAGAGAAACCGGACACAAGGTTGCG
>OLOV01000580.1_pt1 | contig 32244 bp, 30 predicted proteins | sample 1672931 | NCBI WGS metagenome assembly OLOV01 (sample SAMEA3136738, study PRJEB25190) | human gut metagenome | biome: human gut; feature: human-associated habitat; material: faeces | place: Austria | collected 2013 | reverse complement strand
CGCTCGATTCACTGCGCTGTTTTGCCGGGCCTCCGCTTGTGGATATGTATATGGAACATTTCGGCGGCACGCCGGAGGAGGCGGATCAGTTCGTCCGCGATTTTCGTGAGCGCTATCAGCCGATAGGCCTCTATGAGTGCCGCATCTTTCCGGGAATAACGGAGCTTCTGACGGAGCTTCGCGCCGCTGGGCGCGTGACTGCAGTTGCGACGTTGAAGCCGCAGCATCTGGCCTCCACGCTGCTTGAGCGCGCGGATATCACCAGCATGTTTGATGCCATCTGCGGCAGCTCCACCGAGGGGCACGAGGGGACAAAGCGCGAGATAATAACCCGCGTGATGGACATGCTCGGCGCGCGCCCGGAGGAGACCGTCCTCATCGGCGATACGAAGTATGATATCCATGGCGCGCACGAGTGCGGGATAAAGGCCGTCGGCGTGCGCTACGGCTACGCCGCCCCCGGTGAGCTTGAGGCCGCCGACGCTGACGTCATAGTGGACGACATGCCCGCCCTGCGCGAATGGCTCATGAACAACTGAGATGAATAATTGAAATGCTGAAATGCAAAGCGCCTGCCGCGGGTCATATCCCGCAGCAGGCATATCTTTACCTGCACACGAAGCAGTGCCATTCCTCTTCGCTGCTGTGGCTGAGTATTTCAAAGCCGTTTTTGACCAGCGCCGCGCGCACTTCATCGGCGCGGTCGTCTATAATGCCGGAGCATATAAATACGCCGTCCTCCGCCATGAACTGCCGCGTAAAGGCGGACAGCGAGATTATCACATCTGCCACGATGTTGGCCAGCACCAGCCGGTACCCGCCGCCGAGGCGGCCCCGCAGCGCGGCGTCCTTTATGATGTCGCCCGTGTACGTGTTCAGCCTGTCGCAACCTATGCTGTTCAGTGCGGCGTTTGCAGCCGCGGCCTCGCCTGCCAGCGGATCAATGTCGCAGCCCGTGCAGTGCGCCGCGCCCAGAAGCAGCGCGCCTATGCCGAGTATACCGCTGCCGCAGCCGAGGTCGAGCACGCGCGTGTCCGGTGTAATAAAGTCCTCCAGCGCGGCAAGACAGAGCTTCGTCGTCGGGTGGCTGCCTGTGCCGAAGGCAATGCCAGGATCGAGACGCAGCGGCACGCGCCCGTCGCTTGGCGCGTCCATCCACTCAGGAACGACAATTATCCGATTCCCAACCTCGATAGGCTCATAATAATTGCGCCAGTCGTTTTCCCAATCCTTGTCCTCGGTATAGTCTGAGTGCGCCTGCGGGAACGCGGCCATTATCCGGGCGAGCGTCGCTTCGCCATCTTCGTCGTCGGTCAGATAGCAGGTAACGCGGCTGACGCCCTTAAAGGCCTGCTCCAGCCCCTCGTCCACATAGTCCCAGTACTGCCGGTTCTCCTCAAGAAAGTCCTGAAAATCATCCTCGCTCTCTATCATGCATCCGCCTGCGCCCAGCGCGGTCAGTTCCTCGCAGCGCCTGTCTATCTCCTGCGGGGGCGTGTCGATCGAGACAACTATATAACGCATTTCATGCCTCCATTTTGAATAGTAGATGTATCTCTTTTATATGCATATTGTACAACCGGACAGGGGAAATGTCCAGTCCGTAGCGCGTTTTTTGGGGATTATCAAAAAAATCACGTATACTGATAAAAATATATCAATATACGCTTGACAAATCACAAACGAAGTGCTACACTACAGTCGAAAGTTAAATAACAAACAAGCTTTCGGGAAAGAGAATATTTGATATCTTCTGTTTATTAGGAGGAACTGATCATGAAGTGCCCGTGCTGCGGTAAAGATATGTTTATGGATAGCCACACCAAGATAGATAAGTACATGTGCTACGACTGCGGTTACATGGAAGGCCGCAGAATTCCGGAGCATATTTCCGCTAAGAAGGTCACTAATTTTGAGCGTATCGGCAAGCTCAATTATAACGGCGTCGCGTCGCTCATCGCAAGCGGCTTCGGCGTGGATAAGGCCGCCATCGCCTCATGGCTGGAGCAGCCGGTCGCGTGATACAGCGCGCATTATGGCGCGAATATAAACGGCAATAAGTTTAGAATAGCTTTTTCTTCACCTCGTTTCCTTTTCATACCTTGACCCCGGCGGCGGTAGATACGCTTCCGGGGTTATGTGTTGTCTTCGGACAGGGAGCAGGGGAGGGCTGCTCGGTAAAACAACAGTGGATGCATGTGCATCCACTGTTATAGTCTTATTATTGCTATTTCTATGTGTTTCAGTCCAAGCTAAGCGCGTGCGTGCGCAGATGATTAAGTATTTCCGTGATGCCGCTGGAGTTCAGCGTCTTTCCGTTGGAAGAGAGATAGCTGCTCAAAACCGCGCCTGTTCCGTCGCCGACGGCCTTTGCCGAGTCCGTGAAGTACACGCCTGTGCTCTCGCACACCTCGCGTATCCAGTCGTTCGCGTCGCTCACGATTATGGTGGACAGGCCGTCTGCGCCGGTGTAATTCGGTCCGACGGAGCTGATGCTGCAGCAGATTATCTTCGTGTCCGGGCTTGCGGACTTGATGCTTGTTATCATGCCCGCGTAGCACGCCTTGAACGAATTCTCGTCCACGCCGTTCAGGCCGTCCTGCCCGACGACGATGACCAGCACAGGCGGCTTTGCGATCATGGCCGCATCTGCAATGGCTATCTCGGATTTATCTGACGGGTATACGATAGTGGCCGTCAGAAGATCCGACACGCGCAGAGAGCCGGAGCTCGTGCCCCACACCTGATACGTTCCCGTGCCGCCGGACAGCAGCCCGTAATCGCGCACGCCGATGAAAGAGCTGTCGCACAGGAAGGTGAGCTTGTCGATATATTCCTGCCCCGCGTCGGAGGTCTCCGGCAGCGTCAGCAGCGTGCCCCCGCCGGTGCCCTGCGTAAGCTCAGTCACGTTTTCGCTGTCCTTCACGGACTCGGCGCTAAGCTCCGCCGAGCCGGAAAACGAATCCCCGCTGTAGCGGTTCACGCTGGCGATTATCAGCCCCACGGCGACGGCAAGCAGGCATATCCCGATGCACAGCACCCAGCCGGCATTTTTTATTTCAGTCCATTTACCAGACATGTTCGATCCTCCATGCAGCGCACGCTGCTAGAACACTGGCGGGCCATAAAGCCCGCCAGTAATGTTTATACCTTGTGATTATCAGCCTTCGGCCTCTGCAAGAGCCTTTGCCTCTTCGATGACCTTCTGCTGCACGTTGCCGGGGGCCTCCTCATAGCGGATGAACTTGCAGGAGAAGGAGCCGCGGCCCTGCGTCATGGAGCGCAGGTCTATCGCGTAGGAGCTCATCTCCGCAAGGGGAACCTCTGCCTCAACGGTCTGCATGCCGTCCTCGGCGTTCATGCCAAGCACGGTGCCGCGGCGCTTGGAGCTGATGTCGCTCATGATGTCGCCGAGGTTCGCGTCGGGAATGGTGACCTGAAGCAGGCCGATAGGCTCAAGTATGGTAGGCTTGGCCTTGGGGATGCCGTCCTGATACGCAAGACGCGCCGCCGTCTGGAACGCCATATCGTTGGAGTCAACGGGGTGGTAGGAGCCATCGTACAGCGTGGCCTTCAGGCCGACCAGCGGATAGCCCGCGAGCACGCCCTTGGTGACTGCGTTGCGCAGACCCTTTTCAACGGAGGGGAAGAAGTTCTTCGGCACGGAACCGCCGAACACTTCCTCAGCGAATATCATGTCGTCCTGCTCCTCCTGCGGCTCGAAGCGGATCCACACATCGCCGAACTGGCCGGAACCGCCGGACTGCTTCTTGTGGCGGCCGTGCGCTTCGACGCGGCCCTTGATCTTCTCGCGGTAAGCCACGCGTGCGGGCTTAAGCTCGGTCTCAACGCCGAAGCGGCTCTTGAGCTTGGCGCAGAGGACGTCTATCTGGATATCGCCGGCGCCGGAAATGACCATCTGGTGGGTCTCGGCGTTGTTGACGAGGTTGAAGGAGATATCCTCCTCGTTGAGTCTTGCAAGACCAGCGGCGACCTTGTCGTCCTGACCCTTGGTCTTGGGGGAGATAGCCATGGAGTAGCACGGCTCAGGGATCTCGATGGCGGGCAGCTCGACCTCGTTCTTCGGGTCGCAGATGCTGTCGCCGGTCTTCCAATCCATCTTGCCGACGGCAACGATGTCGCCGCAGCAGCAGTCCTTGACCTCGGTGTTCTTCTTGCCGCACATGGTATACAGGCGGCCGAGCTTATCGGTGCTGGAGGTGCGCACGTCACGCAGCGACATATCACCGGAAACGGTGCCCTGCAGGACCTTGATGAAGCTGTACTTGCCGAACTGGTCGGAAACAGTCTTGAATACGAATGCGAGCGTCGGCTCAGCAGACTTGTCCTCCGGAGCGGAGACGTAGTCCACGATGCCCTGCAGTATGGCCTCGGTGCCGATGTTGCTCATCGCGGCGGAGGCGAACACCGGAACGACGGAGCGATCCTTCAGACCGGCGCGGATACCTTCGATCATTTCGTCCTCGCTAAGCTCCATGGTCTCAAAGAACTTCTCCATAAGTTCCTCGGTTGCGCCTGCGGCGGTCTCCATGAGAGCCTCGCGCAGCTCCTCGACCTTATCGGCGTCGGCCGCGGGAACGGCTATCTTGTTGACCTTTGCGCCGTTGGACTGATATGCAACGTTGTGCACGATGTCGATAACGCCGGTGCCATCGGACATGGGCGCGGTGACGGCGCACACGATGGAGCCGTACTTGGCCTTGAGAGCGTCAACAACGCCGTAGAAGTCGCCGTGCTCCTCATCGCACTTGGAGATGCAGAACATGGTGGGAAGGTTCGCGGCCTTCAGGTACTTCCAGGAGCGCTCAGCGCCGACGGAGATGCCGTCCTTGGCGGAGCACAGGATAACGCCGCACTCAACGGCGCGAATCGCGGAAAGAACGTCGCCTGCGAAGTCGAAGTAGCCGGGGCAGTCGAGCACGTTGATCTTGCAGCCCGCGTAATTCACGGGAGCCACGGACGTGGCTATCGTGATCTGGCGCTTGATCTCTTCTGCGTCGTAGTCGCATACGGTATTGCCGTCGCTGACCTTGCCCATGCGGTCGATTGCGCCGGTGACGAACAGCATACTCTCGGCAAGACTGGTCTTGCCGCTGTTGCCGTGGCCCAGCAGGCAGATGTTGCGGATGTTTTTGGTTTCCATTTGTTGCTTCCTCTCTGTCAAAATATCGAACATAATATGTGAAAAAGATTTTTCAGCATTTCCGATTTATTATACACTATCAATGCCCTGCTTTGCAACTACAATTTTACTATTTTCTTTTTGGGCGGCAAAAAGGGCCACCTGAGACGGTGACCCCTTGCAAAATGAGATAAATCAGAATTTCATGAACACCGATACTGCGAATACCGGTATCGCCGTGACTATCATGTACATCAATATGAAGCCAAGCCCGATGCTGCCCGTGGTGAGCATCTTCACCGAAACGATCAGCATCCCCAGCACAGCGCTCAGCACCGTGATAAGAAGGTTCAGTCTTGTCGCAGAGTACATGTTTTTGCCCGTGTCCGCCATGCTCGTCACAGTGGCAAGCCCCTCGCGGCCTACGACGGCCGCTATCCGGCTGCTGTCGGACGGCTGGGTCTCGGTTATCTTGAAGCGCTCCACATACGGCGGAAAGTCGTAGCCGTCGGTCGCAATATCGAAGGTGCTTTTCAGCATTTCCGGCGTAATGTTGAAGTCGCGCAGGGCGAATATCGGGTGCCGGTTTGAACGCATCAGATCCACAAGCGCCTTGCGCACGTGCGGCTGCGCCTCATAGTTCATTGCGAATATGCCGTAAAGTATGCCGTCTATCGCAAGCAGCACCGTCGTCCTGTCAACGAGGCGGAAGGGGATGCGCACGTTCATAAGGCGCATCAGGTCGCTGCTTCCGCACAGCACCACATGGCCGTCAATAATGCCCTTCATGCCGCCGCCGGAGAGGTATTCAAAATTCTCCATCGGCTGCACGGTGCATTTGTTCTGCTCCATTTCCTCGGCGAAGGCCTTCGACATGGAGCAGCCCGAGGCGATTATCATCGTGCCCGCGTAGGATATGACCTTCTGCGCGTCCTCATCCGCGAATATGCGGATGGATTCGATGGATATGCTGCCCTCCGGGAAGAGGTCGCGGTCGGTGACTATGAGGTTGTTGCTCTGCCCGACGTCGCACAGACCCGACCAGCCTGCGATAGCCGCGCCGCAGGTGAATATCTTCTTCGCGCCAAGGAAGAAGGGGAGTGCAAAGCATAAAAGCGCGGTGAAGGGAACTGCGGGGGCCATAACTGCGGAAAGGATGAATATTATATCGTAGTAATTGTGCGTCACTGCCGACACTATAAGCGCCAGCACCAGCCCGCCAAGGAGCATGAACGGGGCGAACCTTACGTATATGCTCTCATCTGGGGCCTCCTCCTCACAGCGGTGGACAAAGCCCGTCGCCGGGCGCGAGGTTTTCAGCAGGGTTATCTCGCGGCTCTTCGCGTCGTTCTCGCCCACGATGCTGTATACGCGCTTTGATATCGCCGGAACGCGAAGAGACTTCCTCAGCCCGCGCGCGCTGAGCAGGGAGGAGTACATTATGCCCACGAGTGAAAGGCTGGATATTGCGCACAGCGGCATGTGCAGTGCGCCCACGGCGGATTTCGCCACAAGCGCCGCGTCGATGGAGGTCACTATGCACCCCAGCACCGCCAGACTGTCCGCGCCCATCTGAAGCCTTGTCATTTTCAGTATGCCGTTCGTCACTATATCGAGAGCCAGCAGCATTATCGTGAACTGCATCGCCATGCAGGCCGCCGCCGTGACAGGCAGATAGCCCAGCATGCCCGGTATGGGGAGGCCGAGAGAGAGGTAAACCATCAAGGCCAGCAGCCCCGCCGCGATGGGAAGGCGCCTTTTGACGCTGCCCGCGTGCCGCCCGTAGTACTTGTACGCGTCCGCGGGGGAGACCTCCGGACCGAGGTCCTCATCCTCGTCCTGCATGGTGTCGGCATTGCTGCCGCGCGCCGTGCCCCTCACGCGGAAGAAGAGGGAGGCGAAAATGGAAGCGAGGTATTCCGAAAAGCTGGGCGGGAAGTAGCCCTCGCCGGGCTCACCGTCCGCGTCGCCGATATCGTCCTCATAATCGCCGTCACCGGCATAGTCCGCACCGTCGTCGGAAATATCGCGGAAGCCCTGTGCAAAGACCTCCTCCTCGTCCTCTTCATCCTGTTCAGCTATGTATCGGGGCTGATAGGACGAGCCGGACTTTTTCTTTTCCTTTTTTCCGAAGCCGAATTTTGCCTTCTTCGGTCTTTCCGGCATATCGTCGTAGCTGCCGTCATCCTCGCCGGGGGTCCATTGCATGGGACTGGGCTCCTTTCCTGTGGGCGGAATATAATCCTCGTCCCCGCTCAAATCGACCTCGCGCCCGCCGTAGCTGACAGGCTCGAAGCTGCGCCGGCCGCCGATGTTGAAGCGGCTGTCTATTTCAGGCGCGTAATCCGGCTCGCTGCCGCGCGGCTGTTCGTCGTAGCCGTCGTAGGAGCCGGAGTCATAATCAAAATCGGAAAACAGCGTGCCGGAGTGGAACTCCGAAAGTATCTCGTCAACGGACATGTCATTCGGACCGTATTCATTTGTCCAGTCGTTCTTACGGTTCATATAACTATCCATCCCATTAACGTCGTAGACCTGCGCTGCTTCGCTGTAGTCAGTGGATACCCTGAAAACGGGACGTCTGGGCCGCCGTGCCTTGCGTATCATGGGCATGGTCCGCATCGGCGCGGTCACAGCCTGCTCCACGACCGTGTAATCATGTTCCACTTGTGATCACCACCCGGAAAAAGAATATTGCTGCACGGCACGTCATTTCACTGTGCGCTGTCTCAAAACCTCATACATTGTTATCGCTGCCGCCGTGGAGGCGTTCAGCGAGCTTACCTGCCCGCGCATCGGAAGGCTTATCACAAAGTCGCAGCTTTCCGCGACCAGCCGCCCCATTCCGTCGCCCTCTGAGCCGATGACGAGCGCCACCGCGCCGCTCAGGTCGGTATGCCAAAGGTCGCTCTGTCCATCCGCCGCGGTGCCGTATACCCATACGCCGCGGGCCTTTATGTCCTTTATCGCCGCCGGAAGATTCGGCACTCTGGCGATGGCCATATGCTCCGCCGCACCGGCAGAGGCCTTGTCAACTATGGCCGTCAGCCCCGCGCTGCGCCGCTTGGGGATGATTACGCCGTGCGCGCCCACGCATTCGGCGGAGCGGATTATCGCACCGAGATTGTGCGGGTCGCTTATCTCGTCGCAGACTATGATGAAGGGGGCTTCGCCGCGCTCTTCGGCGATGGCGAAGATGTCGTCCACCGTGCAGTACTCCCGCACGGCGGCCAGCGCCACAACGCCCTGATGCGCGTGCGTCTGACTCATGAAGTCCAGCTTGCGCCTGTCCGCCTCGACAACGACTATGCCTGCGCTGCGCGCCTTCGACGCGATATGACCCAGCGTTTTATCGACATCGCCCTTGGCGATAAAAATTTTGTCAATTGCACGACCGGCACGCAATGCCTCAATAACTGCGTTTCTGCCCTCAATAATGTCGTTTTTTATAACGTTCTCTTCCATTACGCACTCCAAAATAATACAGCCAACATAATTACGTCTACATAATACCACAACATTATGTAAATTAAAAGTATTATTTTTATTTTTTCGCAAAAAATTTTGTTCACTAAAATTCTATGGACTTTGTGCGCGCATGAGGGTATTATATTGACAAGCAAAATAAAAGGCGGACGCCGCGCTGTGTGCGCCGTGTCCGCGGTACAGGAGATACGTGATGAAAAATCCACGCAGCAGTATTGAGCGCTTCTGCGCGCAGCACCCCAATTTCGGCATCCCCAACCTTATCAAATACGTCACCATCGCAAATGTGGTGTTCTGGATCATCGGCGCGGTGAACCCGACGCTGCTCAGCTATCTGGCCTTCAATCCTGCATATATCCTGCACGGGCAGATATGGCGGCTTGTGACCTTCGCCCTCTACCCGCCCAGCACGGGCATACTGGCCTTTCTCGTCTTTTACTTTTATTATCTCATCGGCAGCACGCTGGAGCGCTGCTGGGGCACGCCGCAGTTCAATATCTACTTTTTCTCCGGCGTTATCCTGACCGTGATATACGGCTTCGCCGTCTATTTCATCACGGGGCAGAGCTTCAACCTCACTGCGGAGTATATCTACCTTTCCATGTTCTTTTCCATCGCTGTGCTGTTCCCGAACATGCAGGTGCTGCTTTTCTACATCATCCCCGTCAAGATAAAATATCTTGCGTATATCGACGCGGCGCTTTTCGTTTACGGCGTTTTCACCACGCGCTTCCCGGCGAATCTTCTGCCCGTCGTCGCCACGATAAACTTCTTCATCTTCTGCGGCGGCGACCTGCTCTCCGCTCTGCCGAAGCGCCCCAGCAGCAACACCGTCAATTTCCGCCGCGAGTCGCAGCGCATCAAGCGCGAGCAGCAGGCTAATCTCTATACGCATAAGTGCGCCGTCTGCGGCCGCACGGATGTTGACCATCCCGAGCTTGAGTTCCGCTATTGCTCCAAGTGTGCGGGGTATCACTGCTTCTGTCAGGATCATATCTATAACCACATACACTTCACAGAGTGAGCTTTGTGCGGCACATAAAGAATTACAGCAGCATCCCATTTGGGGTGCTGCTTAGCAAATCAAAAAGCCTCGCAGAGTTTGCCGCCCGCAGGCGGCAAAAAGATTTTTAACCATTTTCTCTTGCGACATGTGCGTGAGAGAAAATACTTCTCAGTCTGCCAGTGTGGAATTTGTCCGCCCCGGCGGACAAATTCTGCGCGCAGCAGACTGTGATCCTTTTGTCGGAAAAACCCGCAGGTTTTTTCGACAGCCTTAGCAGCATCCCATTTGGGGTGCTGCTGCTGTTTTATATCTCACTCTCGCTCTAGCGTCACGAGGACGATCTCCGGGCGGTTATTTACGCGCAGGGGGATCACGCTGTTGCCAAGCCCCCGGCTTACGACCATCTGCGTGCCGCCGCTGCGGTACAGCCCCGCGTCATACTTCGGAAAAAGCCCCTGCCCCGGCGCGATGAGCCCGCCGATGAAGGGCAGACGGAACTGCCCGCCGTGCGCGTGCCCGCTCAGCACCAGCCCGGCCCCGGCCGCGGCGTAATAGTCGATATATTCCGGCCTGTGCGCAAGGACTATGCTGAATCCGCCGCCTGTGCCGAGAGCGTTCAGCTTTTCCTCCAGCAGTGCGCCGGGGCCGGAGGAAAGCTCCTCACGGAAGGCAAAATTCACGTCGTCGAGGCCGATGAGCTTCACACTCTCCCCGCCGCGCTCCAGCGCTGCTGCCTCGTTTTTCAGCCCGGTCACGCCTGCTTGCTCCAGCCCCTCGCGCAGCGTGCCGTAGGACCGCAGCGCGCCCTCGTGGTTGCCGGTCACATAGTATACCGGCGCTATCTTCACGGCCTCGGATGCAAAGCGCAGCGCCAGCGGGATGTCCGTCCTGTTTGCGTCCACAAGGTCGCCTGTTATGACGATGATATCCGGCGCGGCATTGCGCAGCATGTCGAGAAGCCGCGCGTTCCCCTCGCCGAATTCCGCGTTGTGCAGGTCTGATACCTGCGCGATCCGGAAGCCGTCAAAGGCCGCCGGGATGCCCTCATCCTTCACGGTGACGCGGCTTATCATCAGCGCCGTGTTGCCCCATATCAGCCACGCGGCGAACAGCGCCAAAAGCGCCGCGGTAATGAGCCGCGCCGCGCGCCGTCCTTTCCGCGCTGTCTCTCCGTCCTTCATGCGTCCTGCCATACCAACGTCCTTTCGCGCCGGGGCCGCCCGGCCAGATAATCCATATCAATTATATATCGCCGCGGGCAGAAATATTGCAGAAAGCGGAATGCGCCCCGCGCGGTATAAAACCGCCGCCTCTTTTGAAGAGGCGGCGCAGCTTTGTCTAACTATGTTTTCAGCCGATGGGCGTGTATTCGCAGCTCTGGTTGCCGATGGGCAGACCGAGGCTGTTGTACTTGGTGTAGGTGAAGCGCCCGAGGTTTGAAATGACCGCGTAGTACGTGTTGGAGCCGTCAGAGCTGTTCATAAACCCTGTCGAGCCGATGGACGCCGCCAGCTCTATCGCGTGATCCTCCGCACCGGCGGGCATGATGACCAGCCGCGCGGTCGTATCCCCAATCATGACCTTCGAGGTGAAGCCCGTGCATTTAGCGCTCAGTCCGACCGTCTGCGCGATGAGCGTCGGGTCGCCCTGATAAAGCTCCCACGTGTTGCAGTATGGCGCGTATATACTCAGCAGGTTCAGCCATTGCTCACGCATGTCGAATTCGCCGGTGTACGCGTTCAGCCAGTTGTACGCGCCGATGATGTCGCCGTTGGCGCACAGGTCGTAAAACGGCTTTGTAAAGTCGCCCGCGTCAATGGACTTCTGCGCCATTTCCGCGCTGTCCTTATAATCGCCCAGCGCCGTGAATTCCGCGCTGACCGCCTCGCATACGGGGGTGAAGCCCTCCTCGGGCACGTCCTGAATGTTGATCTCAACGCCGTCGCCGCGGAAGATATCGCGGATGTCCGACGACACGCCGTTGCCAAGCTCGGCAAACGACGCCTGCGGGATGTAGAACACGCTCTTCACACCGGTCTCATCGCTTATATTCGCCGCAACGCCCGCCATAAAGTACTTGTCTATCACGCCGTACAGCAGCTCCGCCCGGCGGTACATGCACTCCTGCGCCATTTCCGCGCTGTCCTTGTAGCTGCCCATTGCGATAAACGCGTCGCGCGCCTCGCAGTAGTGCCCGTCCTCCAGAAGCGCGCCCGCTGCGTCGTAGGCGTCCTTCTTCTGCGCGTCGAAATAATCCTCAACGGCCTGCTGTGCCTTTTCGCACTGCTGCTTGCTGTCGCGGTAATCGCCCAGCGCTGCGAAGAGCTTTTCCGCCTCGCGGTACAGCGCCACGGACACCGTCTCGCCCTCTGCCACGTCGGAGCGCTTCAGCCCCAGCAGCAGAAGCCCCGCAACGTCGTCCTTCTCCGCGCAGTCCATCACGTATGCCGCCTTTGCGTAGGGAACATTTTCCTTCGCCTGTTCCTCCGCGTCGGCATAATTTCCAAGCGCGGTGAAGGCAGCCTCCGCCTCGTCGTATTTTCCGCTGTCCAGCAGGGCAACGGCGGCGGCATAGTCCTCCTTCTGCTGCATCTGGCGCGGCACGGTGCACAGCACTATCACCGCCGCGATGACGAGCGGCACAATGATCGCCAGCGCTGTTATGAGCTTTTTGCGCGCGGCCTTCTGCCCGGCCTGCTCCTCCGCGTCTATCTGCTTTTCCGTCTGCACGCGCTGCGCGCTCTCGACCTTGAGTGAGCCGACGTTGACGTTTTTCAGCGCAGAGTATACGCGGCGGCAGCTATGGCACTTGCTTTCGTCAAGCCTGTTGACAGCGCCGCACGCGCAGTACCACAGCCCCCGGTCCTCACCGGGCATGGTCGTGCAGTCGCTGCCGTAGCGTATGGCGTACTGCCGGGCAAGCTCCTCGCCGCCCAGCCCCTCCGCAAGCGTGCGCGCCGGGGCCGTTGCCGCCCAGACGGAGCCTGTGCCGTCCCATTTTGCGCCGTCGGCGTATAAGACCTCCGTCACCGCGGCGCGGAAAGAAGCGGCCCCGCCCTCCGGCATGACTATCGCGGCCTTCTGCCCGAACTCGTCATCGCGCGCGGCGCTCAGCCCGGTGTACTGGTATTCCACGTCGCCAAGCTCCTGCCCGTCCTGCGCGGCAGGCGTCACCGTCACGCGCACGGCGCTTATCTCCCTGTCGGAGACGCTTTTGAATTTGAGCTGCACCAGCGTCCTGCGCGTCACGCTGTCGTCGAGCAGCGCGCCAGCGGCGATAATGACAGGCGCGCCCTCCGCGTAAAGCGCGCTTTCAAGCGTGTACAGCTTCGTGTATCTTTCTGCCATGACGATTCACATCCTTTTTTACAGCTCCGGCAGGTCGTCGCTCACGACGGCACCCGCCGCGGGCAGCCTGTCCGCGCCCCTGTCGGGAAGCGCGACTATCAGAATATAGCCGACTATCCACAGAAGAAAGGCGAGGTACAGATACTTTTTCTCCGTCCAGCCCTTCATCACCGCCGCGGCGTAAAACTCCTTCGCCACGAACCAGTGCACGCCCAGCAGCACTATCACCGCCAGCGCCGGAAGAACGATATTCAATACAACAAACATAGTCACTGCGTTTTCTCCTTGTTCCCGGTGTTTCTCCTATTATAGTTATGTTCACGGCATTATGTCAAGCTTTACATGAAAATTCGCCGCTTCCCGCGCCATATAACGCTTGAAAAAGACCGCGCTTTCAGTTATAATTTTACTGCAAATAAGAATAATGGGGGACTTTTCAATGTCGGACGTATTTTTCACCGATATGCGCACGGTGCACGGCCTCAGTCAGCCGCAGAAGCTCTACAGGCTCATTGACAAGGCCGGTCTCGGAAGCATAGATATGAACAACAAGTTCGTCGCCATCAAAATGCACTTCGGCGAGCCGGGCAACGTGGCCTATCTCCGCCCGAACTGGGCGAAGGTCGTGGCGGACTATGTGCGCGCGCACGGCGGCAAGCCTTTCCTGACTGACTGCAACACTCTGTACGTCGGGCGGCGCAAGGACGCGCTTGAGCATCTTGAGGCCGCGCAGGAGAACGGCTTCTCGCCCCTGACCACGGGCTGTCAGGTCATCATTGCCGACGGTCTGCGCGGCACGGATGAGGCGCATGTTGCGATAGACGGCGAATATGTGCACGACGCGAAGATAGGCAAGGCGCTGTACGATGCGGACATAATAATCTCGCTTGCGCACTTCAAGGGGCATGAGCAGGCCGGCTTCGGCGGCGCGATGAAGAACCTCGGCATGGGCGGCGGCTCCCGCGCAGGTAAGATGGAGCAGCACTCTGCCGGTAAGCCCTCCGTGGATGAGGAGCTCTGCATCGGCTGCGGCCGCTGCACGCGCGAATGCGCGCAGGATGCCATACATCTCGTGGGCCGCAAGTCTCATATAGACCCGGACAAGTGCCTTGGCTGCGGCCACTGCATCGGCACCTGCAACCAGAACGCCATCAACCCCGGCTATGAAGCCGCGCCGGAGGTGCTCAACTATAAGATCGCCGAGTACGCCTACGCCGTCGTGAAGGACAAGCCGTCGTTCTGCATCAACATGGTCATTGACGTCTCGCCCAACTGCGACTGCAGGAACAGCAACGACGTTCCCGGCGTGCCGGATATCGGCATGTTCGCCTCGTTCGATCCCGTCGCGCTCGACACGGCCTGTCTCGACGCCGTCAACGCCGCGCCCGTCATTTCCGACAGCCTCTTTGGCAAGTGCGATTGCCGCGGCAATGACCGTTTCGGCTCCATCCACCCCAAGAGCCACGGTATGAGTCAGGTGATCCACGCGGAGAAGATCGGCCTCGGCACACGCGAATATACGCTCAAAAAAATCTGATAAAATGTTTTTACGGGAGAAGGACATGTTCCTTCTCCTGTGTTTTGTCAGTATATTTCTTTTTCGACGACGCAATGCTGCTTTATCTCGCCCACAAGGCTTTGCAGCGCGTCTATCACATGCGGGCGGATATCGCCGCCGGCGAGCACCAGCATTATGTCGTCGCCCAGCTCAAGGCGGCCCTCGTTCAGCCATACTCTCACGTAATATATCCCCGGCATGGCGCGCGCCTTTTTGATCGCCGCGTTCACCTTTTCCGCGTCATAGGAAAAATACATCCCGGAAACGGGGGCTGTGCCCTCCGCGTTCTCTCTCACCATTGCCTTGGCCGTCCGGCGCACGGTCCCGTTGTGGAAAAGGAACATCCCGCATTGGGCGGCCTCCGGCGCGGCCTTGGCCTCCTTCAGCCATGCGTCCAGCGACGGCGCTTCCCGCCGCTTTGCCTTCTCCGTTCCTGCGCAGTTGGCGGACCCGCCCGAGGCCAGCATGTCCATCCCGTGGCACAGCGCCTCCGACACGGCGGACAGGTTTTCCAGCGCGGCCTTTTCGCTTCCCGGCAGGTTGACTATCAGCGTCCTCCCGCGGATGCCCGCCGCGCCCCTTGAAAGACAGCCGCGCGGCGTTATCCTCATGCTCTCCGCGCGCATGGCCTCCGGAATGCCGCGCGCCTCGCGCTCGACGACGGCAAGCGTTGCCTCCGGCGTCACGTCGCGCGGGGAAAAGCCCGTGCCGCCCGTCGTCAGCACGAGGGAGACGCCCAACTCGTCCGCGCATTTTATAAGCTCTCTTTTTATCATCTCCGGCTCATCCGGAATGACGCTCGTATAGCGCAGCTCAAAGCCGCGCGCCTTTATCGCCTCGCATACGGCGGGGCCGCTCGTGTCCGTTCTCTCGCCGCTGCTGCACTTGTCGCTTACGGTGATGACCGCCGCGGAATATTTCATGCCTGTTCAGTCCTCCTGTAATCTCCATGGACGCCGCCCGCCTTTGATATCAGGCGCACGTCGCTTATCACCATGTCCTTCTGCACGGCCTTGCACATGTCATATACGGTCAGCGCCGCTGTGCTCACGGCGGTCAGCGCCTCCATTTCAACGCCCGTGCGCCCGCTGCACGATACGCTTGCCTCTATCTCAACGGACAGGCGGCTCTCGTCCAGCCACAGCCTGAGGTCTATGCCGTCTATCAGTATCGGGTGGCACATCGGTATCACATCCGGCGTGCGCTTCGCGCCCATCACCCCGGCGACCTGCGCCACGGTCAGCACGTCGCCCTTTTTCATCCCGCCGCTTTTGATAAGCGCGAAGGTCTCAGGGCTTACGAGCACGCGCCCCGCCGCCACGGCGGTGCGCACGGACTCCGGCTTTTCGCCGACGTCCACCATCTTTGCCCGGCCCTGTTCATTGAAGTGTGTGAAATCCGCCATCGTTCAGCCTCCTATCTGGTTCATGCAGCGCCCCGCGCGGCTGCGGCTCTCCGCGGAAAGCTCCCCGTGCCATGCGGGCTTTGCAAGTATCGCTGCCCTTATCGTTTCCAGCATCCCGTCATAGTCAAGCCCCTTCAGCGAGTATTCGGCGCTGGAGTGCAGGCAGGGCTTGAGCTTGCCGTCTGCCGTCAGGCGCAGGCGGCTGCACTGTGCGCAGAAGTGCGCGCTCACCGGGCTTATTAGGCCGACGCTACCCTGCGCGCCGGGCAGCCTGTAAAGCCGCGCTACGCCCCCGTCGGAGGGCAGCGCCTCAAGCTCCGGCAGCGCTTCAAGCACCTTCGTGTACGGGATGAACGCCTCCGGCCCAAAGTCGCCGCTGTCGTACATCGGCATCAGCTCTATAAAGCGCACATCCACGGGATAGCGGCGCGTCAGCCCTGCAAGCGCGGGTATCTCGCCGTCGTTGAAGCCGCCTATCAGCACCGCGTTTATCTTCACCCGGTCAAACCCGGCCTCCAACGCCGCGTGCAGCCCGTCCATGGTCTGGCTCAGCGTTCCTATGCGCGTGATGTATTTGAATTTCGCCTCGTCCAGCGTATCAAGGCTGAGATTGACGCGCGAGACTCCGGCCTCGCGCAGCGGCTTTGCAAGCGCCGGCAGCAGCACGCCGTTCGTCGTGATGCACAGCTCCTTGATCCCATCCGTCTCCGCGCAGCGGCGGCAGATGGAGACGATGTTTTTCTTCACAAGCGGCTCCCCGCCCGTGACGCGCAGCTTCTTTATCCCGAGTGCCGCGGCGGCGCGCACGGCCTGCGCCATCTCGTTCTCCGTCAGCATGTTCTCGTGCGCCTTTTTGCATATGCCGTCCGCGGGCATGCAGTACCGGCAGCGCAGATTGCACAGCTCCGTCACGGACATGCGCAGATAGCTTATTTCTCTCCCGTAACTGTCCAGCATTTGTGTTTGTTCCCTTTGTCGTTTTGTTTTATCAGAATACCGCGTTTGGCCGTGAATATCAAGCATTTTTGCCGCGTGCGGCGCAAAATCCCGCGCTGCGGCAGAAAACAGTTGCTATTTTATATGGTGTGTGGTAGAATCTTGCCCGTGTGGGTCTATTTGCAGATGCACGCAAAAGTATTGGAAGGTGCACATTTTGGATAAATACGTTATAAACGGCGGTACGACGCTCCACGGCGAGGTGGAGATAAGTGGCGCGAAGAACGCGGCTGTCGCCATAATCCCCGCCGCCCTGATGGTGGACGGCGTCTGCCGGATAGAAAATCTTCCCCAGATAAGCGATACCGACATGCTGCTCACTATCCTGTCGGAGCTGGGCGCGCGTGTCAGATATATAAACAGCTCAGTGGTCGAGATAGACTGCACGGACGTGCATCTTCAGGATGCCCCGTATGAGCTTATGCGCAAGATAAGGGCGTCGTATTACCTCATCGGCGCTATGCTTGGCCGCTTCGGCAGCGCCAAGACGACTATGCCCGGCGGCTGCAATTTCGGCGTGCGCCCGATAGACCAGCATATAAAGGGCATGACGGCCCTCGGCGCGGCTGTCGATGTGAAAAACGGCTTTGTCTATGCGGACGCGGCCGGCGGGCGGCTCCACGGCGCGCGGATATACCTTGACAAGGTCTCCGTCGGCGCGACGATGAATATCATTCTCGCCGCGACGCTTGCGCAGGGGCGCACGATAATCGAAAACGCGGCGCGTGAGCCGCACATCGTCGATCTGGCGAATTTCCTCAACTCCATGGGGGCGGACGTGCGCGGCGCGGGAACTGACACCGTGAAGGTAAACGGCGTTGACAGGCTCCACGGCGGAACGTACACAATCATCCCCGACCAGATAGAGGCCGGCACGTATATGGTCGCCGCGGCCGCCACCGGCGGTGAGGTGCTTGTGAAGAACGTCATTCCCAAGCATCTTGAGTGCATCAGTGCAAAGCTCCGCGAGACGGGCACCATCGTGCAGGAGTATGAGGACTCCGTGCTCGTCAAGGGCGCAAGCACGCTTCGCCGCGCGAATGTAAAAACGCTTCCTTACCCCGGTTTCCCCACGGATATGCAGCCGCAGATGGGCGTGCTGCTGTGCCTTGCCGCGGGTACCTCCGTCATTACGGAGGGGATATACGACAACCGCTTCAAATATGTGAATGAGCTTCGCAAGATGGGCGCTGAGATCCAGGTGGATGGCCGCGTCGCCATCATCGAGGGCGGCACGCGCCTGACGGGCGCGCCCGTCATGGCCTGCGACCTGCGCGCGGGCGCGGCAATGGTCATTGCCGGCATGTGCGCCTCCGGCGTCACACAGGTGGAGGATATCCACTATATCGAGCGCGGCTATGAAAACTTTGTTGGCAAGCTCAGGCGCCTTGGGGCCGATATTGAGATAGTCAGCTTCCCGGACGAGCAGGACGGGAGTGAAAAGGTGATCTCCGTCTCCTGATGAAAGTTTGCGTATTTGCCAGCAGTTCCAGCGGTAACTGCCTTCTCGTCTCACAGGGCAGCACCAATATATTGCTTGACGCCGGAATTTCCATGCGCAGGATAGTCAGCTCTCTTGCGCAGGCAGGACTTACAATGCGAGATATCGGCGGAGTGCTCATTACGCATGAGCACTCCGATCATATTTCCGGGCTGAAAATGCTTCTCAAGCACTATGACGTCGCGCTCTACGCGCCGCATACCGTGGCAAACCGCGTCCTCGGGATGCTTCCGGAGGCCGATGGGCATATGAATATCATCCCCGTCGGGGAGGAATTTACGCTTGGTGCGTTCACCGTGCGCGCGTTCCACACCAGCCACGACACCGATGAAAGCGTCGGCTACAGGATAGAGGGCGCGGGCTGCTTTGCCCTCGCCACGGACACGGGCTGCGTCACGCAGGAGATAGAGACCGCGCTTACCGGGGCGGACACCGTGCTCATCGAGGCCAACCATGACGTGCGCCTTCTGTGCGACGGGCCGTATCCCGTCTATCTCAAGCGCCGCATACTTTCCGATACGGGGCATCTTTCCAATGAAAGCTGCGCCGCGCTCGCCCGCACGCTTGCCGCCTCCGGCACGCGCCGGGTCATCCTCGGCCATCTCAGCCAGACGAATAATACGCCGCGCCATGCGCTCGCCGCGGCGGAGGCCGCGCTTGCGGGGCTGGATGTGCAGCTTGCCTGCGCGCCGGTGTCCGGCTTTGCCGAGTTTGAAGTTGGGGAGAGCGAAAAATGCTGTCTGTAAGGCTCATATGCGTCGGAAAAATGCGTGAGCGCTTTTATATCGACGCTTTTTCCGAATATGCAAAGCGCCTTCAGGCGTACTGCCGCCTTGAATGCGTCGAGCTTGCCGAGCAGCGCCTCGGCGACGTGCCGTCGCAAAAGGAGATAGACACCGCTCTCAGCCGTGAGGCGGCGGAGATAATGAAGAACATTCCCGCCGGGGCGTATACTGTTGCCATGTGCGTGGAAGGGCGGCAGATGAAAAGCGAGGGGATGGCCGGGCTTATTTCCGGCTGCGCCGCCTCCGGGCGGTCGAAGCTGTGCTTTGTTGTCGGCGGCTCCTTCGGGCTGGATGAGGGCGTGAAAAGGCGCGCCGATATGCGCCTTAGCATGTCGGAAATGACCTTTCCGCACCATCTTGCGCGCGTGATGCTTATTGAGCAGATATACAGAGGCTTTAAAATAAACGAGGGTTCCAGATACCACAAATGAACGCCGGAAAGGAGCGTCATATGGGAGAAAATTTGAGCGCCGATTGGGGGCGCGCCATACAGGGGGAGCTGCTTTCCCGCTGGCCGAAGGATGAAAACGGACAGCCGGAGAAGCCTGCCTTCCTGTGCAACTGCAAGAATCTTGACATGGGCGACGAGCTTCGGATAAACATGCTTGAGGCGTACAATATCCCATGTCTGCGCATGTATCCCGGTGACGGCGGCTTTGGCCGCGTCGTGCTGGGGATGAGCGGGCAGGGAACTGATATATATGTCCCTGAGAGTCTATTGGAGGATGCAATAGAATTATGCAAGGAGGAAAACAATGAGGAATTATAAGGAAGAGTACGAGCGCTGGCTGGACAGCCCCGCGCTCAGCGAGAAGGAATGGGCGGAGCTGGACGCCATCAGCGGCGACGATCAGGAAATAAAAAACCGCTTCTTTGCCCCGCTTGAGTTCGGCACGGCCGGTCTGCGCGGCACGATGAAGCTCGGGCTGCACAACATGAACGTGCACATCATCCGCCACGCGACGCAGGCCTTCGCCAACGTCATCTGTGCCGAGGGTAAGGAAGCCATGGACAAGGGCATCGTCATCGCGCACGACTGCCGCATCAACGGCGTGACCTTCGCCAAGGAGGCCGCGTGCGTCATGGCCGCCAACGGCATCCACGTCCGCTTCTTCGACAGCCTGCGCCCCACGCCGGAGCTGAGCTTTGCTGTGCTGCACTACGGCACGACGGCGGGCCTCAATATCACCGCCAGCCACAACCCCAAGGAGTATAACGGCTATAAGGTCTACTGGTCCGACGGCGCACAGCTTCCCCCGCATAAGGCAGAGGCCATCGCAAAGCAGATGGAGGCGATAGACATCTTCACCGGCTTCAAGTCCTGCGACTTTGACAAGGCCGTGGCTGACGGAAGCATTGAAATGATCGGTGCGGAAACGGATGAGGAATTCCTCCGCTGCGTGCTTGAGCAGGCCGTCAATAAGGACGTCGTGCGCGAGGTGGCGGACGATCTTCGCATCGTGTATACGCCGTTCCACGGCTGCGGGTATAAGCTCGTGCCGGAAGCGCTCAGGCGTCTCGGCATAAAGCACCTTTACCCTGTTGAGCAGCAGATGGTCATCGACGGGAGCTTCCCCACGGTCGAAAGCCCCAACCCCGAAAACCCGGAGGGCTTCTATCTGGCGGTCGATCTCGCCAAGAAGGTGGACAGCAACCTCATCATCGGCACCGACCCCGACTCTGACCGTATCGGCACTATGGTGCGCGACGCGGACGGCAATTACGTCACCATCACCGGCAACCAGCTCGGCGTGCTGCTTCTGGACTACATCATCGCCGCCCGCAAGGAGCGCGGCACCATGCCGGCCAACCCCGGCACCGTCGCCAGCATCGTCACGACGGCCATGGCGCGCACCGTCGCCGAGGCCAACGGCGTCCACTTTGAGGACACCTTTACCGGCTTCAAGTTCATGGCGGAGCGTATCGCCGAGTGGACGGCGGCGGGAACATACAAGTATATCTTCGCCTTTGAAGAAAGCTACGGCTACATGTGCGGCGACTATGTGCGCGATAAGGACGCGGTCACGGCGGCGATGCTCGTTGCCGAAATGGCGGCATTCTATCATAAGAAGGGCATGACCCTGCTCGATGCGATCAACGCCCTTTATGAAAAGTACGGCTGGTTTGAGGAAAAGACCATAAACCTCGTCATGCCCGGCCTTGACGGGCTTGAGAAGATGGCCGCGCTCATGAGCACGCTGCGCACTCAGCCGCCCAAGGAGATCGCCGGGGAAGAGGTCATCCGCATAAGAGACTATTCCGACGGCAGCATCTGGGTCGCCGGGCTTGGCAAGGTCGATAAAACGCCCATTGCCGGTTCCAACGTGCTGTACTTTGAGCTTGCCGACGGATGCAGCTTCATAATCCGCCCCTCCGGAACGGAGCCGAAGATAAAGGTCTACGTTCTCGCGCGCGGCAAGGATAAGGCCGCATGCGATGCCTGCGTTGCAAAGTATCAGAAGTTCGCCGACACGCTGCGAAAGTGAGCTTCACGCGATAATAAAATACATGAGATAGGCGGCCGCGGCCCCTGTCACGGCGCTTATCAGGCGTCCTGCAAAATGCAGGGCGCCTTTTATATCGCTTCCCGCAATGAGCGCCATCGTCTGAAAGTGCACGGATACACCGCCCCAGCCGAGTATGAACGCCGCCAGTGCCAGATTTGCCGGACTCACCGCGAGGCCGCGCATCGCGCCCGCGCCGCTGCTCAGCTCCAGCAGTCCCGTCAGAAGCGCGCGCACCCAATGCAGCTCAAGCCCGGTCAGCGCAGAAATGCGCCCCACGGCGAGGGAGAAAAAACCGTCCGCGTCGAGAAGCCCTATAAGCACCGTGAAGCACACGGCAAAGCCGCATACGTTTATGATGGATATCGTGGCCTGCTTCACGGCCTCCGGCAGCGCCTGTGAAAACGGCGCTTCCGCGGCGGAGTTATGAGTCGGTGCACATGGCGCAGCTTGTCCGCCGCGGCGGCGCATTATAAGCCCCGTCAGCACCGCCGCGCCGGTATGTATGCAGTATAGATACACCCCCGCCTTTGACGATGCGAATACGCCCGCGCCCACGGCCCCGATTATAAAGGCCGGCCCGGAGTTGTTGCAGAAGCCGAGGAGCCGTTCCGCCTCGTTCTGGTCTATCGCGCCGCTTTCGTGCATGTCCGCGATGTAAGCCGCGCCCAGCGGATACCCGCCGCACAGCCCCATTATCAGCGCCGTGCAGCCCGTGCCCGACACGCCGAGCATACGCCCCAGCGGCGCGGCCAGGCGCCCCAGCATTGCCGGAAGCCCCAGCCTGTTCAGAAGTATGGACAGCACGAAAAAAGGGAACAGCGACGGTATTATCAGCTCTGCGCACAGGGAAAGGGCGTACCGGCAGCTCTCCGCCGCCTCCGCCGGGGTCAGGATGAGCACGGCAAACGCGCACAGCGCCCCCGCTGCGGCAAGTCTTTTCTTCATATTATCTGCGCCTCCTGCCGGTCAGCCCGGCCTTTGATATCATTTGATATAACTTTTGATAGTATCAAGCTATGCTCACGCGCATAGGTTTATACAGATTGGAGGTGGCGGCGGTGAAAAGTCTGATGGACAGGGCGGAGGCGCTTGCCGAGATGCTGGCGCTGCCGGAGGATGCGCTTCTCGGTGCGGCGAAGGTCACGGTCACTGCGGGCAAGCGGCTCCTTGTGGAAAACCATCGCGGTGTGCTCTCATACGGCGACGCGCAGATCATCGTGCGTCTGCCGCGCGGGAAGCTTTCCGTTTCCGGCAGCGCCCTCAGCCTGTTGGTAATGACGTCCGAACAGCTCCTTATCGGCGGACGTATTCAGACTTTGGAGTGGGAATGATGAAAAAGCTTGAAAGGACCATGCGGGGATACTGCCGCGTCGAGGTATGCGGCGCTTTTCCGGAGACGGTGCTCAACGCCTGCGCCATGCAGGCGCTGGAGCTGTGGGACATGAAATGCGAGGATGATCATACCCTGCGCTTTTGCGTGTATGAGCGGGATATCCCGGCGCTGGAGGATATCGCGCGCCGCTGCATGTGCGATATGTCCGTGCTCGGCACAGCCGGGGGAAGCACGCGCCGCCGTTTTTTGAAAAATCATGTGTGGCTGCTCGTGTCGCTTCTCGCGGCGCTCGGCATCCTTGCGGCTTCGTCTCTCTTTATATGGGATATCGACGTTTACGGCTGCGATGAGCTAAGCGAGGGCGAGGTGCTTCGCGCGCTTTCAGACTGCGGCGTGGACTGCGGCGCATACTGGCCCGCACTCAGTGTGGATATGATCCGCGCCGGTATGCTCATGCGTCTGCCGGAGCTTGCGTGGATGACCGTCAACGTCAGCGGTTCCCGCGCCATTGTCCTCGTGGAGGAGCGCGTGGAGAAGCCGGAGATATATATCGAAAGCGCGGGCGCTGATATAGTGGCCGCGCGCACGGGGATAATAAGGCGGCTCTCCGTGCTCAATGGTACGCCGCTCGTCGGAACGGGGCAGTCCGTCACAGCGGGGGAAACGGTCATTTCCGGCACGATGGAAAGCCTCAGCCGCGACGCGCGGTGTGTGCGCGCGCAGGGCGGCGTCACGGCGGACACGTGGTATGAGCTCAGCGCCGTCTGCCCCGCGCAGATGCAGGAGAAAACGCCACGCGCCGGGGTCCGCAGGCGTTTTGCGCTGAAATTCGGAAAGGCACGGTATAATTTTTATTTTAGCAGTGGAAATACTGTTGACGGATGTGATAAAATTATACATAATTATAATGCCGGTATACGGGGGCTGTTTGCCCTGCCGGTGACGCTCGTCGTTGAGGAGCTTCGCCCTTACCGGCTTTCCGGCACCGTTCCGGCAGACACGGCGGCGATGGGCGCGCGGCTTGAAGCGCGGCTGGAGGACGGCCTTCGCGGCGTGGTGCTTTCAAGCTCCGTCACGGAGGGGGATAACGGCGGCCTTGCGGTCGTGACGCTGCGCGCCGCCTGCCGTGAGAATATAGCGCAGGTAAAAGAATATGACCCGGCGGAGTAGGACCGCCGCGAAAGGAACACGGATGATAGAACAGACCATAAAAGTTGACAGGATGGAGCATATTATCAGCGTTTTCGGCTCCTTTGACCAGAATCTCCGCATCATAGAGACGGAGCTGGGCGTCAAGGTGCTCGACCGCGACGATATGATACACATATGCGGAGAGCCGGAGGACGTTATGCTGGCCGAAAAGGCCATAAACGGCCTTCTCACGCTTGCCGCCAAGGGGGAGAATATAGACGCGCAGAACGTGCGCTATATCCTCAAGCTCGTGCGCGAGGGGAAGGAAACCAAGATCGGCGAGCTTGCCGGGGATGTTATATGCATCACCGCCAAGGGAAAGCCTATAAAGCCCAAGACTCTCGGCCAGAAGGCGTACTGCGACGCCATTGCCAAGAACACCATCACTCTCGGCATCGGCCCGGCCGGCACGGGCAAGACCTATCTCGCCGTCGCGGCGGCCGTTGCGGCCTTCCGCGCGGAGGAGGTCAACCGCATCATCCTCACGCGCCCAGCGGTGGAGGCCGGCGAAAGGCTGGGCTTCCTCCCCGGCGATCTGCAGAGCAAGGTGGACCCGTACCTGCGCCCGCTGTACGACGCGCTTTTTGACATGCTCGGCGCGGACACGTATCAGAAGTATCTTGAGCGCGGCAATATAGAGGTCGCACCGCTTGCCTATATGCGCGGGCGCACGCTTGACGACAGTTTCATAATTCTTGACGAGGCGCAGAACACCTCGCGCGAACAGATGAAAATGTTCCTGACACGCATCGGCTTCGGCTCCAAGGTCGTCATAACCGGCGATATAACCCAGATAGACCTGCCGGAGGATAAGACCAGCGGCCTCAAGGTCGCAATGAAGGTGCTGGATAATATCGAGGATATCGCCATCTGCACCCTCACCGGCTCTGACGTCGTGCGCCACCGCCTTGTGCAGAGGATAATCGAGGCGTATGAGGTCTACGACAAGAAAAACCCGGCGGAGCCCGTGAAAAAGCTCCCGCCGAAGAAGTATAAGAGGAAATGAACATGCAGCATGAAATTTATATAAGCCGCGCTGTCAAGGGGCTGGGGCACAACAACTCCGCCGCCTGTATAAAAAAGGCGGTGAACATGGCGCTCGACGCCGAGGGTGTGGACGTGCCGTGCATCGTCAGCGTCATGCTGACGGATGACGAGGGCATCCACGCCGTCAACAGGGAGTTTCGCGGCGTGGACAGCGCGACCGACGTGCTCAGCTTCCCGATGAATGAGCTGACGCCCGGCACGTTCGACGCGGCCGTGTGCGAGCGGGATATGGACACGGGCGCCGTGCTTCTGGGCGACATGATGATATCCGTGCCGCGCTGTCAGGCACAGGGAGAGGAATTCGGCCACGGCTACGAGCGGGAGATAATGTATCTGACGGTGCATTCCGTGCTGCACCTTCTCGGCTATGACCACGTGGACGAGGGCGAGATGAAGCGTGCCATGCGCGCGCGGGAAAAAGCCATAATGGGCGACGATTAAGGAGATATTCAAATGACAAAATCTGCAATGATAACCATATGCGGCAGGCCGAACGTCGGCAAATCGACGCTTACGAACGCGCTTGTCGGCGAGAAGATAGCTATCGTTTCCGATAAGCCGCAGACCACGCGCAACCGCATCACCGCCATTGTTGAGCGCGGCGAAACGCAGTTCGTCCTCATGGACACGCCGGGCTTCCATAAGCCGCGCACGCGGCTTGGGGATTACATGGTCAACGTCGTGCGCGAAAGCGTGGCGGACGTGGACCTCGTGCTGCTGCTGGTGGAGCCTGTGGCCGCCATCGGCCCGCAGGAGGAGGCGCTCATCGCCCGCATAAAGGAGACCGGCGCGCCTGCTGTGCTCGTCATAAACAAGATAGACACGGTCGAAAAGCCGCGCCTGCTGGAGGTCATGGGTGCATACTCCGCCGCCTGTGATTTCGACGCGATAATCCCCATTTCCGCTAAGACCGGCGAGGGAGTGGAGGAGCTGCTTGCGCAGATGGACAAGTATGCCGTGGAGGGGCCGCATCTCTTCCCGGACGATATGATAACCGACCAGCCGGAGCGCCAGATATGCGCGGAGCTCGTGCGCGAAAAGCTGCTGAAATGCCTTGACAAGGAGATCCCGCACGGCACCGCCGTTGAGGTCACCCGCTTTTCTGAGCGCGACAACGGCATAATAGACCTTGAGGTCACCATTTACTGCGAGAAGGACAGCCACAAGGGCATCATCATCGGCAAGAAGGGCGCGATGCTCAAACGCATCGGCGAGCTTGCCCGCAAGGATATAGAGGAGTTCATGGGCACGAAGGTCAATCTCCAGACCTGGGTCAAGGTCAAGGAGAACTGGCGCGATTCCACCGTACTCCTGCGCAACTTCGGCTTCAAAAACGAGTGACGCTTCCCGCTTATACGCGTTAATAAATACCAGCACTAACGCCGCCCCTTGTGCAGATACTAAATGCAAGAGGTGGTTTTGATGGAACGAGATGCTGTCTGGCAGGCCTTTGCCGAGACGGGCGACCCGATTTATTATCTGCTGTATAAGCGGATGAGAAGCCGTAAGACCGACGCGAAGGAAAACGAGAAGAAGGACAGGACGGGGCAGCTTCCCCGCCCTGAGGATTGAGAGCATACATATGTTTGACACGACAAAGGCGCTCGTTCTGCGCGAGGTGCGCTATAAGGAGGCCGACAGGATACTCACGCTTATCAGCGCCGACCACGGCAAGCTCAGCGCGAAGGCGCGCGGCGCGCTGCGCCGCGGCAGCAAGACCGCCGCCGCAACACAGCAGCTCACGTATTCCGAGCTGACGCTTTTTTTCAACAAGGGCAAGTGGACGGTCAACGAGGGCGTTGTTCTCGAAGCGTTTGACGGTCTGCGCGCGGATATATGCGCACTGGCGCTCGGTTGCTATATTGCCGAGTGCCTTGACGCGCTTTCCGTTGAGGACCAGCCCGACGCGCCGCTCATGCAGCTTGGGCTGAACTCGCTGTACGCACTCAGCCGGGGGATGTACAGCCACGCGCAGATCAAGGCGGCGTTTGAACTGCGCCTTATGTGCCTTGCGGGCTATACGCCGGAGCTTGGCGGCTGCGCCGTGTGCGGCGCGAAGGAGCCGGAGGAGCCGGTGCTCAGCCTTGAAACGGGATGCCTGTGCTGCCGCCGGTGCCGCACAGCTCAGTCCGGCAGAACTGCCGCGCTGTGTCCGGAGTCGCTTGCGGCCATGCGGTATATTATTTCCGCCCCGGCCAAGCAGTTGTTTTCTTTCACCCTTGGCGGCGCGGCGCTTGCCCGCCTCGGCAGCGCGGCGGAGGATTATCTTCTCTGCCAGACCGAACGGCGCTTTTCCACGCTGGACTATTATAAAAGCGTGCGCATCTGACGCGCACGCATGTACTTACGGAGAAAACATATGAGTTTTTCTGAAAAATCACTTATCACGCTGGAGCTTCCCGCTGTGCTGGACATGCTTTCGCATGAGGCCGTGTCCGACGCGGCTAAGGAGCGCGCGCTTGCGCTCACGCCGTCTGCGGATGCCGCCGAAGTAAAGCGCCGCCAGGAGGAGACGAGCGCCGCCAAGACCATGATGACCGTGCGGCAAAGCCCGTCCTTCGCGGGGGTGAAGGATGTGCGCGCCTCGCTTTCACGCGCGGATCTCGGCGGCGCGCTGAATACGCGCGAGCTTATGGACATTGCGCGCGTGCTCCAGTGCGCGCGGCTCGTGCGCGGCTATATCGCCGATGACAGTGTCGGCAAGACGTGCATCGACCATCTTTTTTACGCGCTGCGCGCGAATAAGTTCCTTGAGGAGAAGATAAGCACCTCCGTCGTCGGTGAGGATGAGATCGCCGACAGCGCCTCGCCGGAGCTTGCCAATATCCGCCGCCAAATGCGCGCCGCGGCGGCCCGCGCGCGTGACGCGCTGCAAAAAATAATATCCTCGCCCAGCTATGCCAAGGTGCTTCAGGAGCCGATAATCACCATGCGCTCCGACCGGTACGTCGTGCCGGTAAAGGCCGAGTGCAAGGGGGCCGTGCAGGGGCTCGTGCATGACGTGTCCGCCTCCGGCATGACCGTTTTCGTGGAGCCTATGGCGGCCGTGAAGGCCAATAACGAGCTGCGCGAGCTTGCCGCGAAGGAGAAGCTTGAAATAGACCGCATCCTCGCGGAGCTTTCGGCGGACTGTGCCGAACACAGGGATGATATTGAATGCGACTTTGACGTGCTTGTCCGCCTTGACCTTATCTTTGCCAAGGCGCGGCTTTCGTATAAGCTGGACTGCCAGCAGGCCGGTGCTGATGGGGGACACGGCATAGTTCTGCGCCGCGCCCGGCACCCGCTGCTTGATCAGAGCAAGGCCGTTCCCATAAGCCTTGAGCTAGGGAGCAGCTTTGACACGCTCGTCGTCACAGGGCCGAATACCGGCGGCAAAACGGTGTCGCTCAAAACCATCGGCCTGCTTGCCGCGATGAATCAGTGCGGCCTGCATATCCCCGCCGCCGACGGCAGCAGCCTGCCCGTGTTCAGCCATATCCTTGCCGACATTGGCGATGAGCAGAGCATTGAGCAGAGTCTTTCCACCTTCTCTGCGCACATGAAGAACATCGTCAGCATACTTGACGAGTGCGACGAGCGCTCCCTGCTGCTGTTCGACGAACTTGGCGCGGGCACGGACCCCACTGAGGGCGCGGCGCTTGCAATCGCCATAATTGAAAACGCGCGCAGGAAGGGCGCTGTCATTGCCGCCACCACGCACTATGCGGAGCTTAAGGTGTACGCCACGAACGAGCCGGGCGTGCAGAACGCGTCGTGCGAATTCGACGTGGAGACGCTGCGCCCGACCTATCATCTGCTCGTCGGCATCCCCGGCAAATCGAACGCCTTTGCCATATCGCGCCGCCTCGGCCTGAGCGACGACGTGATAGAGGACGCGAAAGCGCGCGTGAACACGGAATCCGCAAGCTTTGAAGCCACCATAGAAAAGCTTGAGCAGACGCGCCTCATGCTTGAAAAGGACAGGAATGAGGTCGCGGTAAAGCTGCGTCAGGCCGAGGAGAGCGCGAAAAAGGCGGCATTCCTCAGGGCGGAGCTTGAAGTGCGCCTTGAAAAAGCGGATCAGAAATCGCGCCGCGAGGCGGAGCGTATAATCGCCGACGCGCGCGCCGAGGCCGAGGCCGTGTTTGCGGAACTTGACGAGATGAAAAAGCACGCCAATGAGGATGAGGACGCGCGCCGTGTGAACGAAGCACGCAGTGAGCTGCGCCGCCGCCTGAACAGACATGAGGAAAGCCTGCGCCCCGCGCCGGAACCTGTGACGGAGGAGAAGTCCGCCCGCCCGGTAAGACCCGGCGACACGGTCAGAATAAAGTCCATGGGCGTGAAGGCGGATGTTATTTCCGTCTCGCCGGACCGCGTGCTGACGCTGCGCGCGGGCGTGATGAACGTCACGGCCAAGGAGGACGAGGTGCTGCTCATCGAGGGCGGCGCGGCTGAAAAGCGGCAGTCTGTTTCCGCCGCGGCGGCCTCGACGCTGCGCACGGCAAGCGTCGCCTCCGAGATAGACCTGCGCGGGATGGAGGCCGTCGAGGGCGTCCTCGCGGCGGAACGGTATATAGACAGCGCCGTCATGTCAAGGCTCAAGACCGTCACCATCATCCACGGGAAGGGAACGGGCGTTCTGCGCGCCGCGGTACAGCAGATGCTGAAGAAAAATAAGGCTGTAAAATCATTCCGTCTCGGCCGCTACGGTGAGGGCGAGACCGGCGTGACCGTTGTCGAACTGAAATAAAATCTGCACCAGCCCGGCGCAACAAATGTGTAAAATAACGAATCGCGCGAAATCGGTTGACGTATCGACAAAAATTTGCTAGATTATATACTGCACAAGATGGTGTATATTAATTTTGCAGATAAAAAGAAATTAAGGAGTGGCGAGTATGATAAGCAAAGAAGTTGTCATTAACAATCAGGTAGGTCTTCATGCCAGACCCGCGACTTTCTTCATTCAGAAAGCCAACGAGTTCAAAAGCAGTATATGGGTCGAAAAGGATGAACGCCGCGTCAACGCGAAGAGTCTTCTCGGCGTCCTCTCTCTTGGCATAGTCAAGGGCACTGCCATCACCATCATTGCCGACGGTGCCGACGAAGAGGCCGCGATAGCGACCCTGTCCGAGCTTATTGACTCTGATTTTTCTGAGTGATCCGCAATACCGAACCATAGACAAAAGTAGGGGCGTGCCAGCACGCCCCTGTTTATTTATCGCTTTAGCATCAGGGGTGTTGTTACCGTGAAAAAGGAAAACAAGGCAATAATAGAAATGCTCGTCTGCGCCACGCTTTGGAGCATTGCCGGGATCTTTATAAAGCTCATCCCGTGGAACGGCTTTGCCGTGGCCGGGCTGCGCAGTCTCATTGCGGGGCTGACGATCGCCGTATATATGCTCATTTCGCGCCGCCGCTATGTTTTCAATAAACGTACTCTCGCCGGGGGCATTTTTGCCGGCAGCGTGTACACCTGCTTCACTGTGGCGAATAAGCTCACCACCGCGGCAAATGCCATCGTCCTGCAATTCACCTGCCCAGTGTTCATCGTCATTTTCTCGGCGCTGTTTCTCCGCCAGAAGATACGCCGGCAGGATCTTGCGGTCGTCATTGCCACGCTTGCCGGTATCGCGCTGTTTTTCTTTGACCAGCTCAAGCCCGGCTATATACTCGGCAACTTCGTGGGCATCGCCGCGGGCATGTTCATGGCCGGAATGTTCATCGTTGTCGGCAATATCGAGGCGGATGAGCGCTTCAGCGCCGTTTTGAACGGCCAGCTTTTCACCTTCCTTGCCGGCCTGCCGTTCATCATCGCCACAAAGCCGGAGTTTACGGCCGGCGCGGTCGTGAGCATACTTATCCTCGGCGTTTTTCAGCTCGGCATATCCTATGTGCTGTATGTCAAGGCGTCGCAGTACTGCCCGCCGCTTGCCTGCTGTCTGCTCGGCGCGCTGGAGCCGCTGCTCAACCCCGTCTGGGTGCTTATCTTTGACGGCGAGCGCCCCGGCGTGTTCGCGCTCATCGGCGGCGTGATAGTCATCGTGTCCATAACCGTGTGGACGATATTCGGCAATAAAAAGCAGGAGCCTGTACAGAGCGAGGGCGCGTAAATGCTTGATACTCTCCGCGAAAAAGCGAATAATCTTCCGCTTCTGCCAGGCGTGTACATCATGCTCGACGAGCATAACGAGGTCATATACGTCGGCAAGGCGAAGAAGCTGAAAAACCGCGTCAGCAGCTATTTCCACGGCGAGCACCTGCCGAAGGTCGCCGCGATGGTGGAAAAGGTGCGCGATTTCAACGTCATTGTCGCCGGAAGCGAGTTTGAAGCGCTGGTGCTGGAAAACTCGCTTATAAAGCGGCACAAGCCGAAGTATAACATCCTCCTCAAGGACGATAAGGGCTATCCCTTTGTGCGCGTGGACGTGAAGAGCGAGTATCCGAGGATGAGCCTTGTCAACCGGCAGGCCAAGGACGGCGCGCGCTATTTCGGCCCCTTCGGCGGCCGCGGCCAGACGCATGAGATAATAGAGACTATACAGAAAGCGCTGCTTCTGCCGTCCTGCGCGAAGAAGTTCCCGCGTGATATCGGCAAGGAGCGCCCCTGCCTGAACTACCACATGGGAAACTGCGCCGGTTGGTGCCGCGGCACGCCCGACGGGGAGGAGTACAGGCGCAGAATGGCGCAGGCCATGCTCATCCTCGAAGGGAAGAGCGCGGAGCTGACAACCGAGCTTAAGGATAAAATGGAGCGCGCGGCTGAGGAGCTTCGCTTTGAACAGGCCGCGGCGCTGCGCGACAGACTGCGCGCGGTCGAAAGCCTTGCCAACAAGCAGCGCGTCATATCCACGGCCTTTGCCGACACGGACGCGATAGGCTTCTGCCGCGGCGCGAAGAGCTGCTTTTCCGTGCTGCACTTTGTAAACGGCGACCTTGCCGGGAAAGACGTC
>OLOV01000579.1_pt1 | contig 32264 bp, 24 predicted proteins | sample 1672931 | NCBI WGS metagenome assembly OLOV01 (sample SAMEA3136738, study PRJEB25190) | human gut metagenome | biome: human gut; feature: human-associated habitat; material: faeces | place: Austria | collected 2013 | reverse complement strand
AATGACGCAGATGACGCTAATGACGCTGAATCTGGGATATGGTATAGGGATATCCCCAAAACAGCGTCACGAGCGTCATCAGCGTCACAATCGTCACGCAAGGACGCTGCCGGGGTCTGGGGGAAACCCCAGAAATGTGCATGTGGATGACCACATGCTATGCTAGCAAAACACGTCTACCCCAAAACGATGACAAACAAACCCGATACCCGCACAAATTCGTATATGCTCTCAAGAGTGAATCAGTTTAGATTCATCAAAAAATCATGACTCGAAAAAGTGAATCAGTTTTGATTCACTCGGCGGAAAAATCCACAATTCTCGGTATATGCACCATACAATCCCGACGTGTGTAATTGAGGTGGAAATCAGGTATCCAAAGGCAACAACTGCTTGTGCCTAAAAATACAAAGGACGCTGTGTTTCACGCTGCATCACTTTTGCAAAGCACATAGCAGCTTGTGCGCAATGCTTTGGGTCGCAATCGCCCATGTATCAACTCCGTCTATCAGGTCAAACAGCATGGAGTTTGTACCTGGTGTGATGCGTTTGCGCTTAGCATTGGGAAAGTATCGTTTATGCCACAGCGTAGCAAAACGCGTCTGCCCAAAACAGTGGCTATCATGGCGCGCATACAAATTCATACATTCCTCGGGCGTGAATCACTGCGGATTCACGTCTGTCGAAAAAGTCCAAATTTCAGACATAGGTTTTTTGCATTGAGTTGGGGATGGGGCGCGTGCTACAATCAAAGCTAGAAAGCTGTGCCCTTTTCCGGGCAAGATTGTAGGAGGAACTGTCAATGAAACTTCGACTTGGCATCATCGGCGCGGGCAACATTGCCTCCGCCCACATCCAAAATGTTCTGGACGGAAAATGCCCGAATATCGAGATTGTGGCCGTGGCCGACCGCAAGGAGAGCCGCCGCCAGTGGGCTGCCGAAAAACTGCCCGATGCCCGCATTTTCACCGAGGGCAGCGACCTTATCGCCGCCAAATGCTGCGACGCGGTTCTCATCGCCGTGCCGCACTACCAGCATCCCACGCTGGCCATCGAGGCGTTCCGCGCCGGGCAGCACGTCATGTGCGAGAAACCCGCGGGCGTCTACACCTTACAGGTGCGGGAGATGATCGCCGAGGCCGACAAGCACCCAGAACTGACCTTCGGTATGATGTTCAACCAGCGCACCAACTGCGTCTACCGCAAGATGAAGGAGATGCTGGACGCGGGCGAACTGGGTGAGCTCAAGCGTGTGAACTGGATCGTCACCGACTGGTATCGCACTCAGTTTTATTATGACTCCGGCGCATGGCGTGCGACCTGGGCCGGTGAGGGCGGCGGTGTGCTGCTGAACCAGTGCCCCCACCAGCTGGATCTACTGCAATGGCTGTGCGGCCTGCCGGTGCGCGTGCATTCTTTCTGCCATGAGGGCAAGTGGCACGACATTGAGGTCGAGGACGACGTGACCGCCTACATGGAGTTTGCCAACGGTGCGACCGGTGTGTTCATCACCACCACCGCCGATGCCCCCGGCACGAATCGCTTGGAAATCACCGGCACGAAAGGCCGCCTGATTTGCGACGAAAACGGCCTGACCTACGACCGTCTGAAAGAGGACGAGCGCATCTGGTGCGCCACCTGCAAGGAGGGCTTTGAAAAGCCCGGCTGTGAGCGTGTCGAGGTCGAGACCGACGGCGAAAACCCGCAGCACGCAGGCGTGCTGAATGCCTTTGCCGCCCACATCCAGACCGGCGCACCGCTGGTGGCAGACGGCCGCGAGGGCATCAACGGTCTGATGCTCTCCAACGCCATCCACCTGTCGTCCTGGCTGGGCGAGACGGTCACGCTGCCCATCGATGAGAAAAAGTTCCTGAACCTGCTCAACGAGCGCCGCGCTCACTCCCGCCTGAAAGAGGACACTGACGTGGTCATGGACACTGCGTCCAGCTACGGCGGCGGGGCAAAATAAAATGGAAAAGGTAAAAACGGCGGTCATCGGCATTGGCAACATGGGCACGGCACACGCCCAAAGCCTGTGGGATGACCGTGTGCCCGGTCTAGCGCTGGCCGCAGTTTGTGACACCGACCCTGCGCGGCTGGCCTATGCCGCCAAAGCGTGGCCCGGTGTGGCCTGCTATACCAGCGAGGACGCACTGTTGGCCGCAGGCGGTGTGCAGGCGGCCATCGTTGCTGTACCCCATCCGCTGCACAGCAAAATTGCCTCGCTGGCGTTAGCGGCTGGGCTGCACGTGCTGGTGGAAAAACCGTTGGACGTCCGCCTTTCGGTCGCACAGGCATTGTGTGCACAGGCAAAAGCCAGCGGCAAAGTGTTTGCCCTGATGCTGAACCAGCGCACGAACCCGCTGTTCGCCAAGGCGCGGGCCATCGTGCAGGGCGGCCAGCTTGGGCAGCTCAAGCGGTCGGTGTGGATCATCACAAACTGGTATCGTACCCAGCATTACTATGATTCCGGTGCGTGGCGTGCCACCTGGGCGGGCGAGGGCGGCGGCGTGCTGCTGAACCAGGCACCCCACAATCTTGACCTGTGGCAATGGATCTGCGGCATGCCTGAGAGCGTGACCGGCTACTGCGACGTGGCTCGCTACCACCACATAGAGGTCGAGGACGACGCGACGATTTTTGCCAAGTACCCGAACGGTGCGACTGGTGTGTTCATTACCTCCACCGGCGAGATGCCCGGCACGAACCGGCTGGAAATTGCCGGCACAAAGGGTAAGCTTGTTCTGGAGAACGGTGTGCTGAAATGGTGGCGGTTGAAAACGCCCGAGGATGCCATCCGCTTTGCCAGCTCCGACAACTTTGTGACGCCGGACTGCGACTATCAGGAGCTCACCCCCGGCGCGCCCGAATCCGCGCACATCGGCATTTTGCGGAACTTCGCGGATGCGATTTTGCACGGCGCACCGCTGCTCAGCCCCGGCGAGGACGGCCTAAAAGAGCTGGCCATCTCCAACGCGGCCTATCTCTCCCAGTGGACCGGCAACGCCGCCATGCCGCTGCCGCCGGATACCGTGCTGTTTGATAAGCTGCTGGCCGAGCGGGTCAAGACCTCCGCCTATAAGCCCAAGACCGATACAGAGCACCCCGACGGCCGATACAGCCGTCGTTGGCAGGTGAATTGGTAACAAGGAGAACGCTACGTCAAAAACAACACAGCTGTCTTCCCCGGCGCATTTTGATGAGCAGGGCAGATTGGTCATCGACGCGGAATAACGCACAACACAAAATTCCCCTGCACGTTGTCGTGCAGGGGAATTTGTGTTTTTTATTGGTCGGCCATCTGCTGGGCTTTCAAGCATAGCTCGGCAGCTTTAAAGGCGTGCGCCTGAGTCATGGCGGTCTCGGTGCGGTCGATGCAGTCGCGGATCAGCCGCCCAAAGAAAGGGCAGCCCACCTTGCCGGTGGCATTCGTGCTGAACTCACCCTGCCGGTTAGCCCAGTAGACCATGTTCTCCCGCTTTTCGCCGGCGGCCAGGTCGATGAACTTGCGCAGCTCGATGTAACCGTCTGTGCCGGTGATGAACGTCCGGCCATCGCCCCAGTTGCGCAGGCCGTCTGGCGTGAACCAGTCTACCCGAAAATACCCGCTCACGCCGTTGGCGGCGATGGCGGTACATTCGCCGAAATCCTCAAACTCCGGCGTGGCGGGGTGGGCGTAGTTGGCCTTGCGGGCAAAGGTGATGTCGGCATTCTCGACCCCGGCAAAGTAGAGAAACTGTTCCAACTGGTGGCTGCCGATATCGCACAAAATGCCGCCGTACCGCGCTTTCTCGTAAAACCAGGCCGGGCGCGGGCCGCCCAGGCGGTGTGGGCCGAAGCCCTCAACGTGCAGCACACGGCCAATCGTGTTCTGTTTGATAAGATAGTCTGCCAGCGTGGCGGCCTCGCTGTGCAGTCGTTCAGAGTAGTAGACCATGTACTTGCGGCCGGTCTCGGCCACAGCGCGGCGGGCTGCTTCCAGCTGGGGCAGGCTCGTCATTGGCGCTTTGTCAACAAAATAGTCTTTCCCGGCGGCCATCACCCGCAGGCCAAGGGGGCAGCGCTCGCTGGGGATGGCGGCACTGGCGATAAGCTGAATATCCGGGTCGGCCAGCAGCTCGTCCAAGCTGGCCGCTGCCCGCGCCTGGGGAAAAGTGCGGCGGTAGGCGGCAACTTTTTCCGGGTCTTCATCCCAAACGGCGGTCAGTGTTGCACCGGCTTCCAGCAGACCGTTTGTCATGCCGTAGATGTGGCCGTGTTCCAGCCCCACGGCGGCAAATTGAAATTCCCCGGGGCCGACGACGGGCTGAGGTTTCGGCGGTAGGTGTAGCTCCATGTTACAAAAACTCCTTTAGTGCGTTGCAGGCGGCGTCAAAGGCGGCATCGCTGCTGGGATAGCGGTAGCCGCCCACATGGCTGGTATTGCCGTCCTGTTCCAGATCTTTCAGGCCCTCAAACACTTGCAGGTGCGGTTCCACGGTCACGTCCTCACCGCCCTGAGCGCGGTAGGCGTCCAGAATACGCTTGACATTGCCCAGACCCTTGCCCGCGGGCACAACGCTGCCATCGGCCAATGCGTCTTTGATATGCAGGTAGTCAATGTAGGGGTTCAGTTCTTCCCATGCGCTCCACGTCTCCTGACCGCACTGCACATAGTTGGCGGGGTCGAACACGCCGCGCATCTGGGGGAACGCTTTGTGCAGGTCAAGGCAGCGGGAGGCGATATCACCGTAGATGCCTTTCTCATTTTCGTGGCAGAACAGCACGCCGCTGCCCTCGCCCACGCGGAGCATTTCGCCCACCTGATCGATGACTCTATTGCGGTAGTCGGCGGGGTCCTTGCCTGCGGGGATGTAGAAGGAGAACATCCGCAGCCGCTTTGCGCCCAGCACCTGGGCAACTTCCAGCGTGTGGCGCAGCTGCTCAAGGTGGGCGGCAAAATCGCCGGTCTCAATATCGATCTTGCCGATGGGCGAGCCGATGGACCAGATACACAGCCCCGCGTCGTCCAGCTTGCGGCGCACCTCTTTGGCCTTTTTCAGGGAAATGGCGGAGACGTTCTCGCCGTCTACCCCGCGGATTTCCAGACCGTTCAGCCCATTGCGGCGCATCGCCGCAATCTGGCCGTCGATGGCGGGGGATGCTTCATCAGCAAACGCGTAAATTCTCATGGGAAACCTCCTGTTCGGTATATGTAGGGGCGCACCTGCGTGTGCGCCCGCCTTGCGTGGCAAACGGGCTGCGGGCGTACACATAGGTGCGCCGCTACGGAGTAAAGCCGCTTGCAAATCACGAACAGCCGCGCGGGACGGCTGCCCTGCGCGGCTAGGGGAAAATTACAGCATCAGTGCAAACAGTCCACCCTGCACGCTGCGGCCGATAAAGGCCACGAACCGAGTCGTTTTCGTGTCGTACCAGTCAGAGAACGGTACGCGGGATGTTGTCTCGTGCAGCTCTTTGGCAACCGGCGCAATCAGCGCGGCACGCACGGCCGGGTCGTCCGCCATGCGGGCGGTCCAGCAGATCCAGTCGGACTTGGTGTAGTCCGCGCGGGAATCCAGCGGCAGGCCGTAGGTGTTGATGCGCGGCAGATAGCTGGCGGTCTCGGCAGCGTAGAAGCTGTCGGGCAACAGGCCGAGGTGCAGCACCTTGTCCCACAGCAGATTGTACTTCATGCTCCAGCCATGGCCGTCCAGTGTCAGCGGGGTGTTGCCCTTATCGCCGATTTTTTCCAGCAAGTGGGCGGCCATCGTCTTGGCCTGGGCGGTGCAGCTCTCATCGCCGGTCAGGCGGGCATAGCAGGCCACGCCCACAATGGCCTTGGCGGCCAGGTTGACGTTGTGTGCCAGATGCCCGGCAAAGTCGTCGGTGCACAGCTGCTCGGCAGGGTCCTCACCATATTGTACCAGATACTTGACCCAGTTGTCCAGCAGCGAGCGGTACTGATCGGCCAGTGCCTTGTCCGCGCCAAAGGCGCGGGCGGCCTCCAGCATGATCAGCATATTACCGCACTCTTCCACCGGCATCTGGTAGCGCGGATCCCACACATCCGTACCGGCAGGGTACAGGTAGTACGGCGGGTGGCTGGCCGTGCGACCAATGGGTTTGCGGGCAGCGTAAACCTGACCGGTGGCCAGCGGGTAACGGCCGACATCATGCGGGGCAAAATCGCAGTCCCAAACCGGCATTGAGGCAAATTCCAGCACCGGGCGGCAGAGGGCATTGACGAGCTCGGGGCAGTAGTGCAGGAACAGCGGGATGGAGGGGTAGCTCACATCCACCGTGCCGATGCAGCCGTTGGAATCGTTCTCCTTGGAGAGGAATGCCATCTCGCCCTTGGGCGTGGCGATAAGCTTGTGCGCGGCAAAGGTGTGCCGCCAGGCGGCGTTGACGATATCCTCGTAGTCCTGACCGCCGGCTTTCCGGGCATCGTTGCTGACGGTCTCATCCATGGCAGCGCAGCGCAGCAGGATCTCGTCAAAGTGCTTTTGGGCGTAAAGGATGGCATCGGTGATCTGGCGGCCATCACGGCGATACCATGCCTTGCACAGATCGCCGAAGTAGTTGATGGAGGCAATATCGTCATAGGCGATGACGGCCTGCGCGGGCGCACCGCCCACGGTCAGGCTGCAGGTGGTCTGCACGCCGTTGCCGACGGCCTTGACAACGCCGTCGGCGCTCAGGTACAGGTAGCCCCAGTCGATCGTGATGTGGTCAGCGGAGTGGCTCAGCGGCTTCTGGGTCTCCTGACCGATGTAGACGGTCTGCTTTGTGCCCAGCGTATACGCGCCGTCGATCATATTCGGGCGCAGCTCACCGTCATAGCAAAGCTTGTCGGACAGGTGCAGCTTGACCTGCACATCGTGTGCCTTGCCATCGGTGGCCTTGGCGCTGAATGTGACCAGTGTCAGGGGCATACTCAGCAGATCCAAATCGTCGGGCAGGGCGGGAGTGGCAAAGGTGGTTTCGAGCTGCACGCCGCCAAACTCGCTGACAAAGCGGGTGCGGGTGGCCGTGACTTTCAGTTCGGTCAGCACGGCCTCCGGCTCTGCACCCTCGCCCAGAAAACGGCAGGCAGCGCCGTCCACGGTCAGCACACCGCGGATGGGCTTGGCCGGGCCGCTCCAATGGCAGGTGTCGGTCTGGGTCATCGTGTCAGCGGGCATCCAGATGGAAAGATAGGGGTCAGACGCCACCAGTGGGATGGCGGGAAGTCTGTCGATACAGAACATACGCAAATTCTCCTTGTTGAAATGTGGAAAACTCAGCCTTTCAGACCCTGAATGGAGATACCCTCGACAAGGTTCTTCTGGAAGAAGAAGAAGAGGGTCAGCACCGGGACAAGGGAGGCAGTGGACATGGCAAATGTTGCGCCGTAGTCAGACATCGAGCTGTCGTTGAACATCTTCAAAGCGTAGGCAACGGTGTAAGTGGCGGGCTTGTTCAAGTAGAGCAGCGCACCCATGAAATCTTCCCAGCTGCCCATGAAGGTCAGCACGCCGACAGTGACGAGGGAGGGCACAATCAGCGGGACGATGATGCGGAAGAAAACGCCGTACCAGCTGCAGCCGTCGATTTTGGCGGCCTCGTCCATATCGCGGGGGATGCCGCGGATGAACTGCATGATGAGGAAGATGTTGAAGCCGCTGGCAAAGAAAGACGGTACGATCATCGGCAGATAGCTGCCGACCCAGCCCATTTTGTTGAACAGGACAAAGCGGGGGATCATCATGACCTGACCGGGCAGCATCATCGTAATGATCATCAGCACGAACCAGACGTTGCGGCCCTTGAAGCGGATGCGCGCCAGACCAAAAGCGACGAGCGCCGAGGAAATCGTCATGCCGATGGCGGAAAGAATGGCGACGAACAGCGAGTTCTTGAAGAACACCGTGAAGGTGTAGCCGCCAAAACCCTGCCAGCCCTTGATGTAGTGTTCCAGCGTGGACTGGTCAGGGATAAGGGTGGTGGCGGTGGTAAAGATATCACCGTTGGGCTTGAAGGACGAGGCAATCAGCCACAGCACCGGGTAGAGCATCAGGAAGCTGACAAGCAGCATCAGCACATGGTAGATGGTGGTACTGACCGCACGCCGGCGAGACATGCTGGGGGAAATGTATTTCATCAACATAGTCAATTACCGTCCTTCCGATTCATAGTAGACCCACGCGCTGGAGGAGCGGAAGATCAAAGCCGTGAAGAAGGCGATGATCAACAGCATGAACCATGCCATGGCGCTGCCGTAGCCCATCTCAAATTGGTTGAAGGCCTTGTTGTACAGGTGGACACCGTAGTACAGGGTCGTGTTCAACGGCTTGCCGCCGGTGATGAGGTAGCTGGAGTTGAACGCCTGAAACGCGCCGATGACCTGATTGATGAGGTTGAAGAAGATGATGGGGGTCAGCATCGGCAGCGTGATGGAGAAGAAGCGGCGCACAGGGCCGGCACCGTCCACGATGGCGGCCTCGTGGTAACTCTGGGGAATGTTCTTGATGGCGGCCAGAAAAATCAGCATCGAGGAGCCGAACTGCCACACGCCCAGGGCAATCAGGGTGCCCAGCGCGGTCTTGGGGTTGCCCAGCCAGGCGGTGCGGTCCGGCAGACCGAAGAAGCCCAGCATCTGGTTGAGAACGCCCCTGGGGGAGAACAGCTGTTTCCACAGCAGGGCGATGGCAACGCTGCCGCCCATCAGGGAGGGAATGTAGAACGCGGCGCGGTAGAAGCTGGTCAGTCGGGTAGAGCGGGACAGCACCAGCGCGACGAGCAGTGCGACCGTCAGCTTGATGGGCACCTGAATCAGTGCAAACTTGAAAGTGACTTTGAAGGACGTCCAGAACAGATCATCCTCAAAGAACATCTTCTTGAAGTTGTCAAGGCCCACCCACTTGGGGGCGGACAGGATGTTGTAGTTGGTGAAGGCCAGATACAGCGAGGTGAAAAAGGGAATGGTGGTGAACACGATCAGACCGATGATAAAGGGGAGAATAAAGACATAGCCTGCAACATTGTCCCGATCAAGCCAGCTGCTGAGCTTGTGGGAAAAGCCGTCTTTCTGTTTCATGGCAATGGCTCCTTTCATGGAATGTGGGGTGATTCAAAGAATCGCGCCGAAGGGGAAGACCTCCGACGCGATCAAGGAGAAGAAAACTTTTAAAAGAAGAAGGAGATAAGGAAGAAAATCAAATCTTACTCAGCCTCAGCGCTGGCCAGAATGGCGTTTGCCTCGTCCATGAACTGCTGGGCGGCGGCGGGCAGGTCGGTGATCTCGCCGTAGCGGACCTGATCGGAGTACTGGCCCAGCAGGTCATAGATCTCGGAGTGCTTTGCCGGGTCGGGGTTCATCAGCGGGGAAGCCATGTTGGGCTGGCTGACATAGTCAATAAATTCAATGACCTGCTTGCCGACATCGTCCAGAGTGGGGGCGAGATACTCGCGCATCTTAGAGGAGATGGGAACGGCGCGCTCGACACCAACGATATCGTAGCAGCTGGTGTCATTGGTGAAGTAGTTGATGAAGCGAACCGCGGCGTCCTTGACATCGCTGTCTGCAGCAACGCACCAGAACATGGCGGGCTTCAGAAAGGTGGAGGAAGCGGTGGCGTCATCGGCGTTGGGAATCATGGCCATGCTGATGTCCTTGCCGGTAGCATCGCGGTAAGCCTGCAGCTCATTGGAGTACTGGAAGCGGCTCCAGGTGTCCACGACCATCGAGTCAAAGCCAGTGACGTCGGTCGCTTCACCGATCCTCAGACCCCAGCCCTCGTTCTGAGCATCCAGTGCCAGCTGCCACATATCCACGATGTACTTCGGATCGTCGAAGCCCAGGGCAGAAGCATCGTCATTGTAAAGGTTCATGCCGTAGTTGCGCAGGCGGAGACGCAGGTTATCCGCATTGCAGTTGGTCACGAAATTATCGCGCAGGCCGGTGGCCTCATAGACTTTCTTGGCAATGTCGGTATACTCGCTCATCGTTGGGTTCATCGGCATCTCGATGCCCAGATCATCCAGAATGTCCTTGCGGTACAGCATGGCGGGGGTGTTCGTGCCGGTGGAGACGGCGTACAGCTTGCCGTCGATCGAGCCGGAGTCAATGACGCTCTGGACAACATTGCTCAGGTCAAGGCTGCCGTCGGCAACGTAATCATCCAGCGGTGCTATAACGCCGTTTTCAACGTACTGTTCCAGCTTGCCGTAGTCCATCTGGATAACGTCGGGGGTCTGGCCGCCGGCGACCTGAGCGGGCAGCTTGGTCCAGTAGCCGTTCCAGTCGGAGTAGTCCATCACGACTTCAATGTCGGGGTTCTCTTCCTGAAATTTCTCCAGCATCTGGGTGGTCAGCTCATGGCGGGTCTGAGAACCCCACCACAGGATGCTCAGCTGGGTCTTGCCGTCCGCCGTCGTGCTGGCGGAAGAAGCCTCGGTGCTGGCATTCGTGCTGTCAGTGGAAGCTGCGGTGGAATCCGCGGCGGACTCGGCAGCAGAGCCGCAGCCGGTGGCAACGCTGGCGACCATCATACCGGCGCATAGGGTTGCGAGTACTTGTTTCTTTTTCATGTGAAGCACCTCCATGTGTTTCTTTTTGTTGTCATCATTATAGCCAAAAGCTTTGCGAAACTGAATTCACTTTTTCGATTTTTTGGTATGTTTTTCCGGGATGTACCCGGAAAAAACAGAAAAACCGCCGGAAATCGGCGGCTTTTGGGGGGCGGTGCGGGTTTACCCCTGCCCGGTCTGCTCGTCCAGCTGCTTGCGGTAGTCCTTGGGAGTCATGCCGGTGTATTTGCGGAACAGCTGGCTGAAATAGTGCGGGTTATCGCCCAGACCGACTTTCTCGGCAATTTCGTAGCTGTGCAGCGAGGGATCACTGCGTATCAGCAGCTTGGCGTGTTCCATGCGGATGCTCAAAAGCTGGCTGCTGAATTTCTGCCCCACAGAGCGGGTGAACTCGCGGCCGATGTAGTCGGCGTTCATATATACTACATTGTCGGCAATATATTGCAGGGACAGCGCCTCATCGGCATAGTGGGCGTTCATATAGGCAAGCATCTGCTGCACAAAATCATTGCTGCGGGCAGCACCGCCCTCCTTGCGTAGGCGCAGCAGGCTGCGCACGATGAGGTCTTCCAGCGATTCACGGTCGCGCAGTGCATCGGTGATGACATTCATACCCCACTCGGTCTGGCCGCTGCCCATGCTGCCGGTCACAACGGCGATCAGCGTTTCCTGCAAAAGGCTGGGGTCTTCCACTGTTTTGACCAGCTCGCCAACCTGACGCTTGATCTGATCGGCATTCAGGTCGCTCTCCCGCAGGGCGTTGAAGCTGTCCACCAGCGATTTGATGCGCTGGCGACGCTCATCATAGAGATACAAAACCTTTTTGCGGTTTTTGTCAATGTTCGTGCAAGCACGGCGCAAGGCGTTCTCCAATTCCTCCTGATCGCAGGGCTTAAGCAGATACTCGATGACACCGTATTTGAGCGCCTCTTGCGCGTACTGGAAGGTATCATACCCCGACAGCACGATACATTGCAGCATCGGGTGCAGGGCCACGGCACGCTGCACCAGTTCCAGCCCGGTCATGCCCGGCAGGCGGATGTCTGTCAGCAGGATATCGGGCATATCGTCGGTCATGCTGTCCAGCGCGGCAATGGCGTTCGGGCAGGAGGCTGTCATTTTCAAGCTCAGCTTTTCCCAGTCGATCATCCGCTCCAATCCCTCGCGTATGATGGGTTCATCATCGACCAATAACAGTTTGTACACGGTGTTCTCCCTTCTTTTCTCCTGTACCGCGGGGCGTTGAGGAATCCGCCCGGGGTGTTTCAGGCTTCTCCGGCCTTGTATCCGGCAGATGGATGATGATCTGCGTGCAGCCGTCCTCGCAGCGGATGCGCAGGCCGTACTCTTTGCCAAAGGTGTGCTGTACACGCTTGTGGATGTTGCGCAGCCCGATACCAAGCCCGTCGGGCTGGACCTCGCCGCTTTCCAGCTTGGTCAGGATATCCTCATCGATGCCGGGACCGTTGTCCTGCACGATAACGTCTATGCCGTCCGGAACTACATTGCCGCTGATGCGGATAATGCAGGTGTCCAGCATATGCTCGGCGGCGTGGTGGATGGCGTTTTCCACCAGCGGCTGCACGGTCATGGCCGGGATGTGGCAGGGCATGACGGCATCGTCCACGGCGTACTCCACCTGCAAACGCTCGCCGTAGCGTATCTCCTGAATGCTCAGGTAGTCGCGCACGGTCTGCAGATCCTCCCGCACGGTGACGACGTCGCGCTTGTCGTTGAGCGAGGCGCGCAGCAGTTTTCCCAGCGACGAGGTCATAACGGCAATGCGCTTGTCGCCGGAGTTCTGCGCCAGACAGTAGATGGATTCCAGCGTATTGTATAGGAAGTGCGGGCGCACCTGAGCGCGCAGCTGCTGCATCTGCTTTTCCTGCAAAAGGTGCTGCTGTTCTTCTTTTTCGTGGTTGACGCGGGTCCATTCGCGGGTCATCCAGTCAAAGCCGCGGTGCAAATCGCCGATCTCATCAAAACGGTCTTTGTAGCAGGCACTCTCCTGGGTGGAGATCGGCTCGCCGCTGATGGCAAAGGCGTCGAATTTCTGCATCAACACCTGAAAATGAACCAGAATGCTGTTGATCAGCCCGGTGCTGACGGCCACGACCAGCAGTGCCGCCCCCAGAATGCAGAGGATGGTGACGCTGACCGCAGCCAGCGTTGTGGTGCGGATGCCGCTGTAATCCACCAAGGTCACATATTTCAGCCCGTTGGTGGCGGTGTACCGCACGCAGAGAACCGGCTTGCCATCGGATCTAGTATAGGTGTAGCCGTCCTCGCCCATGCCCAGCGCACGGATGCCCTCGTCACTGGCGTACAGGCAGATCCCTTTATTATAGACCGCACAGCGCGGCTCTACGCCCAGGCTGCCCATGGCCTGGCTGTACTGCTCGACCAACGAGGGAAAATCCACCTCGATGAGCATATAGCCGAGGTTGTCCAGCGTTATGTTCTCCATCTCGCGGATCTCGCGCACCAGAAACAGACGGGAGGCGTCGCCGTTCTCCTCGGTCAGCCAGATGAACCGGCCCTGCTGGCAGGCAGCTGCGGCCATGCGCTCATCGGTCAGCTCGTCCGCGCCGATGGACGCCCGGAAAAAGTGGCTGTATGTGGTGCCCCGCGACGTGCGCAGCTGAAAGCTGACCGTGTTGGAGAACCATAGGCTGTAATACGCCGCGCGGCTGGCGACATTGTGCTGTGCCTCAATCCGGGTCAGCGTGCCGGGGGAAGCATCTTTTATGATGGCCAGATTCTCCTGCAGCGAGGAATCCGTCAGGATGCGGTAGCTGATATCCTCATAGTTTTTCATCTCGTGCTTGATCTGCTCGGCATAAAGGGAGATCATCTGGGAGCTGCTCTCGTACAGCTGCTCGTCGTAGGCGCGCAGCGGAATCAGCAGCGTCGCAATGGCGTCCACGCCGATGATGACGATGCCGACCAGCAAAATCAGCAGAAATTTCGCCCGCAGATGCAGGTTCTGCCAGAACGTTTGAAGCTTACGCATGGAGGACTTCCTTTTTTATATTTATTGTATTTATAGAACGCTGTGCGCTGCAGTGGTCGATTTATACTTATAAGTGTGACCGTTTCCATACACCGGCGTCAAGTCAAAAACTTGATTTTTCGGTACAAAAATCCGATGTGTGTCCCGAAAATTCATAAAAAAACACGCAAAAGTCGAAATTTTACCGGTAAAGTACGGATTTGTGAATTGCACACTGCCCGGCAGACGAGTATGCTAAACTCAAGGCGCGCTGTGCGCATTTAGATTGTAGCACAACGCAAATCAGGTTTCCAGCATGAAACACTTTGATTGTATTTGTTCAAAACTTGTAAGGGGGCATACCATGGAATTACTTCATTCCGAATATAAGGATCGGATTGCGCACTGGCAGCGCGTGCTGGCGCAGGACTTCTACCACCCAGAGGGGGAAATCGCCTTTGAGGGCTTTACCACGATGGACCACCTGACGCCCGAACAGGCGGCGGACGGCGGCTTCCGGCCTGTGCCGGTGGGCACGGTCTGGGGGCACACATGGGAATATCTGTGGCTGCGCGCTACGGTCACGCTGCCGGAAGAAACCGCAGGCAAGGCCGTGGCCATGTCGCTGGATATGGGCGGCGAGGCCACGCTGTTCGTCAACGGGCAGGCTTTCGGCACCCGCCGTGCCGAGTGGGTCAGCGTGCCGCACCACTATATCAGCGATAATGTGCTGACCCGCTGCGCTGAACCGGGGCAGAAGTTTGACCTGCTGTTTGAGGTCTACGCCGGACACTATTTCCCCGATGTGGGTGGCTGCTGCACCGGCCCCGTGCTGCCCGGCACGCTGGGAGACCCCAAGGCCGAGGGCAGCCGCACCCGGTTGGGCCGCAGCACCTTCGGCGTCTGGAACGAGGACGCCTACCAGCTGTGGATGGACGTATCCACCCTGTTCATGCTGATGGACGAACTCCCCGAGGATTCGCTGCGGGCGGCCAAAATCGCCGACGGCCTCGAAGAATACACCCGCATCGTGGACTTTGAGCAGCCGCCCGCCGCCCGGGACGAGAGCTACCGCAAAGCCCGCGCTGCCCTGCGCCCGCTGATGCAGGCCCACAACGGCAGCACCGCGCCGCTGATGGCCGCCATCGGTAACTCTCACCTTGATCTGGCATGGCTGTGGCCGATGGCCGAGACCCACCGCAAGACCGCCCGCACCTTTGCCGCGCAGCTGCGCCTGTTGGACCGCTACCCCGAGTACCGCTATATCCAGAGCCAGCCCGCCGCCTACGAGATGTGCCGTGAACACTACCCGGAGCTGTATGCTCGCATCAAACAGGCCGTAAAAGACGGCCGATGGATCGCCGAGGGCGCAATGTATGTCGAGCCGGACACGAATATGCCGTCGGGCGAAGCGCTCGTGCGGCAGCTGGTCCTCGGCAAGCGGTTCTATAAAGAAGAGTTCGGCGTGGACAGCAAGATGCTTTGGCTACCGGATACCTTCGGCTATTCCGCTGTGCTGCCCCAGCTGCTGGCAAGCTGCGGCGTAAAGTATCTGGTCACGCAGAAAATCTTCTGGAGCTACAACGAGGGCGATCCGTTCCCCTACCACTACTTCAACTGGAAGGGCATGGACGGCAGTCAGGTCGTATCCTTCCTGCCAACCAACTACACCTACCGCACCGACCCCAAGGAGCTATGCGGCGTCTGGAAAAACCGCGTGCAGAAGCGGCATCTGGAAGATTTCCTGATTCCCTTTGGCTACGGTGATGGCGGCGGCGGCCCCTGCCGCGATTACATCGAGTACGCCCTGCGCGAAAAAGATCTGGAGGGTATGCCCCGGGTCGAGATGATGTCGCCGCTGGATTTCTTTGACGATTTGCAGGCCAAGGGCGGGCCGAAGAACACATGGGACGGCGAGCTGTACTTCAACGCCCACCGCGGCACTTACACGACTCAGGCCGCCGTGAAGAAAAACAACCGCCGCAGCGAGCACGCCCTGCACCACATGGAGCTGTGGGGCGCACTGGCTGCCCAACGCGGCCATGCCTACAACGCCGCCGAGGCCGAGCGCCTGTGGAAAGTTCTGCTGCTGCACCAGTTCCACGATATCCTGCCCGGTTCGTCCATCGCCCGCGTGTACACCGAGGCAAACGCCGCCCACGCTGCGCTGCAAAAGGACGCTGCTGCGCTGTACACCGCCGCCCGCCGCGCTCTGCTGACGCCTGATGAGAACGCCGTGACCGTCTTTAACGGCCAGGGCTTCGCGCGGGAGGAAATCATCGACCTGCCCGCCGCTTTTGCCAACGGTGCGAAAACCGCCGAGGGCGAGACTGTGCCGGTCTGTGCGGGCAAGGCGCGGATTACGCTGCCCGCGTTCGGCGCGGTGACGCTGCTGCCCGCCGCCAACGGCACAGCCCCGGCGGCTGTGACCGCCACGGCCACCGCCGATGGCGCGATCCTGCGCAATGACCGCGTGGCGCTGACGCTGGACCGCGAGGGGCATGTGACCGGCTACACGCTGGATGGCCGCGAGATGACCGCAGGCCGCCCGATGAACGTGCTGCGGATGTACAAGGATGTGCCCCGCATCTTCGATGCCTGGGATATCGACAGCAACTACCGCGAGCAGGATTCCTGCACCTCCACGGCGGAAACATTTGAAATTGTAGAGGCCGCCGGTTTTGCTGCATCAGTGCGATGGACCGGGAATATCGGCCATTCCACCGTCGCGCAGACCATCACGCTGCGCGCAGACAGCCCGGTGGCCGAGTTCGATACCACCGTCCAGTGGCACGAGCTGCACCGCCTGCTGAAAGTCGAGTTCCCGGTGGATGTGCGTGCGGAGAATGCGTACCATGAAATTCAGTTCGGCTATGTCGAGCGCCCGACCCACCGCAGCCGCGGCTATGACCAGCAGCGGTTTGAGGTCTGCAACCACCGCTACACAGCCCTGGCCGACAACGCCCACGGCTGCGCGGTGGTAAACGACTGCAAGTACGGTGTCGGCGTGGAGCAGAACAGCATCGAGCTGACGCTGCTGCGGGCAGCGGCCTCACCCGAGATGGGCACCGATCAGGGCGAGCAGACCTTCCGCTACGGCTTTACTGCGTGGAACACGTCTTTCGCCGAGGCACCCATCGTGCAGCAGGCGGCAGCGTTCAATGATGCACCGCTTGTTGAACTTGGCGGTGCGCTGCACGCATTCTCCGCCTTTACCACCGATGCGAAAAATGTTATCATGGATACAGTCAAGCCCGCCGATGACAGCAGCGGGGATATCATTCTGCGCGTCTACGAGAGCAAAAAGGCCGACACGTTCTATCATATCCAATCCGGCCTGCCGGTGCAGGCACTTGTACCCTGTGATTTGATGGAAAACCCTATCGGCGAGGCCGCTGCCGCGGATGCCCAGCTGCACGTCAAGCCGTTTGAGGTGCAGACATATCGCGTGAAATTATAAATGACTGGAGGAATCTTTATGTCCAACCAACGCCTGCGCATTGTGCTTGTGGGGGCGGGCGGGTATGGGCGGCTGTATGTCGAGACGTTGACCCAGCGCGATTACGGCGCGGACCTGACGGCCATCTGCGATATCGACCCTCATCTTGCCGACCGTATACCCATCATCCGGGAACAGAGTATCCCAATCTACCCTAGTCTCGAAGCCTTTTTTGCGAACGATACCGCCGACCTTGCGGTACTCGTCTCGCCGGTGCATTTCCACACCGATATGGTGCTGCTCTGTCTGGCGCATGGGCTGAACGTTCTGTGCGAGAAGCCCCTCTGCCTGACTACTCAGGAGGCCGAGACGATGCGCACAGCCGCCCAAAAAGCCGGGCGGTTCCTCTCCATCGGCTACCAGATCGACTACCGCCGCGACGTGCTGGCTCTGAAGCAGGATATCTTGGCCGGGCGGTTCGGCGCACCCAAGCGCATTGCCGTCTACCACGGTTTCCGCCGCGGCGCAAACTACTACGCCCGCAACGACTGGGCCGGGCACATCACCTGCCATGGGCGCGAAGTCTTTGACAGCCCCTTTACCAACGCCTGCGCCCACCATTTCCAGATGCTGACGTTTTTACTGGGGCCGACGATGCGCACAGCCTGCGATATCACCGGCGTACAGGCCGAACTGTACCGCGGCAACCCGAACGTGGAAAACTACGATGTGGCGGCACTGCGGTTCAAAATTGCCGGCGATACGCCGATTTTGTACTACACTGCCCACCCCATCCGCACCGAGTGCTGGGGTCCGGTGGGCGTGATGGAGTTTGAAAAGGCGACCATCACCTACACTGGGGAAAAGCCGGTGTTCCATGGCGTGATGGCCGATGGCACGCCCTTTGACTATGACGCTGTGGACCCCGGCGGCGATATGCAAAAGCTGGTGGACGCCATCACGGCCACCGTCACCGGCGAGCCGCCCATCTGCGGCGTTGAAGCTGACCTGCCCCATATCCACGCCGTGCGCCTTGTGCAGCAGAACCCCATCACCCCCATCCGCCCCGAACTGGTCGAGCAGGTGGAGCAGGACGGCGACTGCTTCTATTTTGTCAAAAATCTGGAAGAAACGCTGGCCGACTGCGCCAGACACTGGGCATTGCCCGGCGAGCTGGGCATTAAGCTGGGGTGAGCCTTGACCCCTGCAAGAAACAGAATTGTCCAAAACAGGGGCAGAATAGGTCAATCCGCGCCGCCCGGGTGCAAAACCCTGCGTGGACGGCACTGTAAAGCTGCACAAACATAAAGGTGCTGTTTTGTACAGCTAACCAAAAAAATCCTGCCGCAAAGACAGAGACCGCTCTTTATACTGTAAAAAATACACGAAAACGCGCTGTAAATTTTGGAGGATTCCGCCAACGGAGAAAGAAAAGGAGAAAAGGACTACAAAATTGTACAAATTTGTGAGAGAATAGTCAGAGAAAACCAGGGCTTTCCTGTGATAAGATGAAAATGCAGAAACAAAGGGGGCGCTATCCGGAGAGCGCCCCCCTGGATACAGAATCATACAGGATAATCCAAATCACGAAAGGAAAGCCCATGAAATCGATTGATGTGTTTTGCCATCTGATGCCGCCGGAATACGCGAAAATCTGCATGGCAGAAGCCCCCAACAAATCCCATATGTTTGTCCGGGCGCTCAATGTGGCGTCCATGTCCAACATGGACGCCCGCAACGAGGTGTTGAAAGCCTTCCCCGGGTACAAGCAGATCCCCAACATCGTTTCCCCGCCGGTCGAAACCTTTGCCGGGCCGGACAAATCCCCCCGTCTGGCTGCCATCGGCAACGACGAGATCAAAAAAATCGTTGAGGCCAACCCCCAATTTTACGAAGGCTTTATTGCCGGCATCCCGTTCAACAATGTGAAAGCCTCGGTCGAGGAAATCAAGCGCGCCAAGGATATGGGTGCCAAGGGCATCCAGATCTACACCCACATGAACGGCGAGGCCATCGACACCGAGAAGTACTGGCCCATCTACGAGGCCTGCGAAAAGTACGATCTGCCCATCCTCATCCACCCGGTGGGCGGGCAGATGGTGCCGGAATTCCCGAAGGAGGATCGCTCCAAGTACGAGCTGTGGTTTACCATCGGCTGGCCGTATCAGACTACGATCGCTATGATGCGCCTTGCCTTCTCCGGCATTTTTGAGGATTTCCCCAATATCAAAATCATCACTCACCATGTCGGCGCTATGATCCCGATGCTGGAAGGCCGCATTGAAAACGGCCTGAAGATGTACGGCAGCCGCACCGCGCCCGAACTGCGCGATGAGCTGACCAAGACGAAGATGAAGGGCGCACCCATCGATACCATCCGCAAGTTCTATGCGGACACAGCGTCCTTCGGTTCGACCTCCGCCATCCGCGCGGGCATCGATTTCTTCGGCAGGGATCACATCGTTTTCGCGACCGATATGCCGTTTGACCCCGAGCAGGGGCCGGGCTACATCGACCGCACGCTCAAGTGCATTGACAACCTGGGCTTGAACGAGGATGATAAGGCAGCCATTCTGCACGGCAACGCGCAGCGGCTGTTCCATGTATAAGGGGGATATTATGGCTACTCTGATTTCGGTTCTGACGAACCAGTTCTTTCTGATTTTTCTCGCTATCGCACTGGGCCTGCTGCTGGGCAAAGTGAAAATCGGCAACTTCTCGCTGGGCGTTTCCGGCGGTATCTTTTCCGGCATTGTGCTGGGCTATATTGCACAGGCCTGGGCCAAGGGTGTGCAGGAGGGCGAGCTGGGCTACGCCAGCGCGGCTTCGGTGCTCAAGACCGGCGTTGTCAGTAATTTGTTCTTTGTGTTCTTCCTGATGCTGTTCCTTGTCTCCATCGGCATGAAGGTCGGCGGCAGCATCGGCGCAATCTTTAAAAAGTACGGCGCTAAGTTCGTCGTCATCGGTGTGATGATCCCGGTCATCTCGATGGCCGTCGCGCTGGTCGCCTACCATCTCGTGTTCAAGAACAGCCCCGCAGTCGGCGAGTTTGAGACCATTGGTATGTTCGCCGGTGCTATGACCTCCACCCCGGCTTACGGCACCGCGCTGGACGCTGTCGGCAATGTCGTTGCCAGTGACGCGCTGGAGGCTGCATCCTCCGCCATCAGTCTGGGCTACACTGTGGCCTTCCCCATCGGTGTGATGGTCATCGTCGTGATGATCTCTGCCCTGCCCAAACTGTTCGGCATCGATGTGGCCGCTGAAAAGGCAGCCTACGAAAAAGAGCTGCAGGAGAGCGCCACCAACGAGAAGAAGCTCAAGGACGGTCCTCTCGACTTTATGGTGCTGGGCTTGGTCGCGGCTGTCGGTATCCTGATTGGCAACATCAAAATCCCCTTGGGCGGCTTTGGTGAGTTCTCTCTCGGCGCTGCGGGCGGCATCCTCGTCTCCGCACTGATTTTCAGCTACATCGGCAAGATCGGCCCCATCAACTTCCGCATGGACCAGAAGGCGCTGGGCATCCTGTATCAGACCGGCCTGACCTTCTTTATGGCCGTTGTCGGCCTGCGTTACGGCTATGACGTCGTCAACTCCCTGATGGGCTCCGGCCTGCAGCTGGCCATCGCCGCCGTCTTTGTCGAGGCCATCGCGGTCCTCATCGCCTTTATCGTCGGCCACAAGGTATTCAAAATCAACTGGATCATCCTCAGCGGTGCAATCGCCGGCGGCTGCACCTCCGCCCCGGGTCTGGGCGCTGCCATCAGTGCCACCGGCTCTGAGGAACCCACCGCCGGTTACGGCGCAGCACAGCCCTTTGCCATCCTGGCAAATGTTTTGCTGGCAACCTTGTTCTTCAATATTGTATAATAGGGAAAACTACCCTTTACGCAAGGAGAACTGAATTATGGAAGACGTCCGGATTGAACACAGATACAACGCGTCCGACTTCAAGCTGGGAAACCACCACGAAAATGTCTACCAGATGCTGCTCATCACCAATGGCCGTATCCGCTACCGCGTAGGCAGCAAAACCTACGAGACCGGCCGCGGCGGGATACTTGTGCTGAACACGCTGGAGGAACATGACCTGGAAGTGCTGGAATACCCGTATGAACGCTACATGGTCCGTGTTCAGCCGGACTTTTTCCAGAATGAGGTAAAATATCCCGAGGTCATTGCGGCCTTTATCAAGCGGCCGCCGAACTTCTCCCACCTGCTTACGGTGCCGGAGCCGGTCTGGAACTATCTGTATGATATCGTTCTGGAAATGGAGCGGGAATACAACGCCAAGAAAAAATACTGGGAGCTGTACGTGGGTGCGGACCTGCGCAGAATGTTCATCACGATTTATCGCGAGTGCGCGGACATTATGACGATGAAGATAGGCCACAGCGTTACGGTAGCCTACAACATCATGAATTATATCAACCACCATTTTGCCGAGGAAATCACCGTAGACAAAATTGCGGCGGAATTGTACCTGAACAAAAACTATATCGCCCATGTATTCAAAGAGGAGACCGGGTACAGCCTGATCGGCTATGCCATCGCCCTGCGCATCAACCGTGCCAAGGTGCTGCTGACCAAGACGGACAAGAGCATCACTCAGGTGGCGGCGGAGTGCGGGTACGACGATTTCACCTATTTTTCCCGCCAGTTCAAAAAGTCCACCAGCCTGACACCCAGCGCCTACCGCAAGACCCATGCGGATGAGGACGAAGAACAAAAGAGGTAATACAATGCCACAAGAAAAATTCCACTATAAATCGTTAGAAGAAGTCAAGCAGCGTGCCGCAGAGCTGGGTGTTGACCTGCCCTTTGCAGCCGACACCCACGCGCTGGTGCAGCCGCTGACCGTGCGTAATATTACCTTTCCGAACCGTCTGGGCATCGCGCCCATGGAGGGCGCGGACTCGACGCCCGAAGGCGCACCCACCGAGTATACGACCCGCCGCTATGTCAACGAGGCTATCGGCGGCAGCTCGGTCATCTGGTTCGAGGCAATCTCCATTGTGGAGGAGGGGCGTTCCTCCCAGACGCAGCTGCTGCTGACCCGCGACACGCTGGACGAGTTCAAGAAAATGACCGCCGCCGTCAAGGAGGCCGGCATGAAGGCCAACGGCTATGCGCCGTACCTCATCATGCAGGCCAACCACAGCGGCCGCTACTCCAACCCCGGCAACAAGCCCGCCCCGATGATCGCCTACCGCCACCCGGTTCTGGAGCAGTACCGCGCCGCGGATGACTCCTGCATCGTGACGGACGATTACCTGAAAGGGCTGGAAGAAAAGTTCGGCGAGGCCGCTCTGCTGGCAAAAGAGGCAGGCTTTGATGCCATCGACATCAAGAGCTGCCACGGCTACCTGCTGGCAGAGCTGGCATCCGCCTACAACCGCCCCGGCGAGTACGGCGGCAGCTTTGAAAACCGCTTCCGCCTGCTGAAAAACGGCATCCGCGCCGCCAAGGTGTACGAGGACGACAGCTTTATGGTCACGGCGCGCATCGGCATCTACGATGGCTACGCCTACCCGTGGGGCTTCGGTGTCAGTCCGGAGAGCGGCATGACGCCCGATTTGACGGAACCTATCCGCTTGGTGCGCGATTTGCACAACGAACTGGGTCTGAATATGGTCAACCTGACGATGGGCAACCCCTACGCCACCACCCATGTGACCCGCCCCTTCGATTTTGGCAAGTATGAACCGGACGAACATCCGTTTGTCGGCCTGTCCCGCATGATCCACGGCATTGGCGCAGTGAAAAAGGCGGTGCCGGAAATGACGGTTTGGGCATCTGCACCTACTTACCTGCGAGCCTATGCTGATCTGTTCAGCGCAGGCGCGGTCGAGCAGGGCCTGTGCGATGGTATGCTGTTCGGCCGCATGGCCTTTGCTGACCCGGATTTTGCCAACGAGATCGTCAAAAATGGCCGCATCGACCCTAAGCGGGTCTGCCTGACCTGTGGCAAGTGCGGCGATTTGATCCGCGCTCACAAGCCCACGGGCTGTGTCATCCGCGACAGTAAGATGTTTATGCCGTTCTACAAGGAATTCTTGGAGATCAAAAAGACCCAGCCTGCGAACTTCCGCGGCTGATGGAGAGGGTGTACTTATGAAAAAAACTGCCATCGTCACCGGTTCCAGCCGCGGCATCGGCTTTGCCATTGCCAGGCAGCTTGGGCTGGATGGATACAATATTGTTATGGTCGCCACCGGCCCACAGGAGAAAAACCAGCATGCGCTGGATGAGCTGAAAGCGATGGGCATTGACTGCGCCTATGTGCAGGCAAACATCGGCGCCACCGAAGACCGCAAGAAGATCCTTGACGGCGCACTGGCCGCCTTTGGCCGCGTGGATGTGCTGGTTAATAATGCAGGCGTTGCGCCCAAAGTCCGCGCCGATTTGCTGGATATGAGCGAGGAAAGCTTTGACTATGTTGTCGGCATCAACACCAAGGGCAATATGTTCCTGACGCAGCTGGTGGCCAAGCAGATGATTTCGCAGGAACCTGTCGATGGCCGCAAGGGCGTCATCGTCAATGTGTCCAGCTGCAGCTCGGTGGTGTCCTCCACCAACCGCGGTGAATACTGTGTCTCCAAGGCGGGTATCTCGATGCTGACGACGCTCTACGCCGACCGCCTGGCTGCTGAGGGCATCCTTGTCAACGAGGTGCGCCCCGGCGTTATCGCCACCGATATGACCAGCAAGGTGCAGGGCAAGTATGATGCCTTGATTGAAAAGGGCACCTTCCCCATCGCCCGCTGGGGCACGCCGGAGGATGTGGCCGGGGCCGTCAGCCTGCTGTGCAGCCCCCGCCTGCGCTACACCACCGGCAACTACATTGATGTGGACGGCGGCTTCCATATCCAGCGCCTGTAAGGGAGCAACGAAATGGAAAACGAAATTTTTAAAGCCGGGGCGTACACGGCAAAGGTGTACCGCTGCAATACTGCCGTGGTCGGCAGCGGCGCGGCGGGTTTCAACGCCGCCGACCGCCTGTGGCAGCTGGGCCAGCGGGATATTGTGCTGGTCACAGAAAACCGCGTCGGCGGCACCAGCCGCAACACCGGCAGCGACAAGCAGACCTACTATAAGCTGACCCTGTCCGGGGGCGACCCCGACAGCGTGCGCGAGATGGCCGACACCCTGTTTGCGGGCCGCTGCGTGGATGGTGATATTGCCCTCTGCGAGGCCGCGCTCTCGACCCAGTGCTTCTTGAAGCTGGTCGAGCTGGGCGTGCCGTTCCCCCGCAACCGCTACGGCGAGTACATCGGCTACAAGACCGACCACGACCCGCGCCGCCGCGCCACCAGTGTGGGACCCTACACCAGCAAGCAGATGACCGAATGTCTGGAAGCTGCCGTGCAGGCCAAGGGCGTGCCGATGCTGGACAAGACCCAAGTCATCAAAATTCTGACGGACGGCGGTACTGTTTGCGGCCTGCTTTGCCTGAACACGGCTGCGCAGGACGCCGCCGACCGCTTTACGCTGATTCGATGCAAAAATGTTATCTGGGCCACCGGCGGCCCAGCTGGTATGTACGCCGACAGCGTCTATCCCTTCAGCCAGTATGGGGCCACCGGCCTTGCGCTGGAAGCAGGCGCAAAGGGCAAAAACCTGACCGAATGGCAGTATGGGCTTGCCTCCGTTGCGCCGCGGTGGAATGTGTCGGGAACGTATATGCAGGTGTTGCCGCGGGTATTCTCCACGGCGGCGGACGGAAGCGGCGAGCGCGAGTTTTTGATGGACTTTTTCACCGACGCGCACGATATGCTCAGCAAGCTGTTTTTGAAGGGCTACCAGTGGCCCTTTGATGTGCGCAAGGTTGCCGATGGCAGCTCCATCATCGACATTCTGGTGTATCTGGAAACCTGCAAGGGGCGCAAAGTTTATCTTGATTACCGCAAAAATCCGGTGGACGGCGCGTTTTCCTACGATGCGCTGCTGCCTGAAGCGCGTGAGTATCTGGAGCGGGCGGGTGCCTGCTTCGGCACGCCGATTGAGCGGCTGGCGCATATGAACCAGCCAGCCATCGATTTTTACCGTGATAAGGGTGTGGATTTGTACACCCAGCCGTTGGAGATCGCCCTCTGCGCCCAGCATAACAACGGCGGCATTGGCATCGACTGCTGGTGGCAGACGAACATCAAAGGACTGTTCGCGGTCGGCGAGGCCGCTGCCAGCCACGGCGTCTACCGTCCCGGCGGCACGGCGCTGAACGCCGGGCAGGTGGGCAGCACCCGCGCCGCACAGTACATTGCCGCTCGCTGTCAGGGCGATGCCCCCGCCTGCTTTGGCACAGCCGCCGCCGCTGCCCTGACCGAGATGGCTGCGCTGGCAGATGCCTGCCGCGCCGATACCGGCAATGTGCGCGATCTTTGGCAGCACGCCGCCGGGGAAATGAGCCGCTGCGGTGCTGCCATCCGCGACCCGGCGCAGATACGCGCCTACGGCAAGCAGGTGGAAGCGCAGCTTGCCGGCTTTGCCCAAACGGTCAAGGCGGGCAGCCGCACCGAGCTTGCCATGCTCTACCGCCTGCGCGATATGCTGCTGAGCCAGCGCGCCTACCTGACCGCCATGACCGACTACACCGCCCACGGCGGCAAGAGCCGCGGCAGCGCCTTGTACACCGACCTGACGGGCGGCGTTAAGCCGTTTGCCCAGCTGCCGGACACCTTCACCTTCGCCTTGGATGAGACCGAAGCCCCGCTGATTCAGGAGCTGTGGTTCGAGGACGGCACCTGCCGCACCGCTTGGCGCGCCCCGCGCCCCATCCCCGAGGATGACGACTTTTTTGAAAACGTCTGGCGCAGCTACCGCGAAACCGGCAACATATACTAAAGCAAGCGCAGCTTCGTGAAGAGCTGCGCTTTTGTAAAAGGAGTGGGAACTTTGTTTACTATCATCAAACGGCGGGAGCTCAACCCCACCGTGACCGAGCTCTGGATCCATGCGCCGCTCATCGCCAAAAAGGCGAAGGCCGGCCAGTTCATCATTGTCCGCGCGAAGGAGGATTCCGAGCGCATCCCCCTGACGATCGCGGGCTTTGACCGTGAGGCAGGCACCGTGTCCATCATTTTTCAGGTCGTGGGCGCCGGTACGATGCAGCTCAATTCCCTCAAGGAGGGCGAGGCTGTGCACGACTTTGTGGGCCCTTTGGGCAAGGCAACCGAGATCGAGGGCCTGAAGAATGTCTGCGTGGTCGGCGGCGGCGTGGGCTGCGCCATTGCGCTGCCCGTGGCGCAGGCACTGCATGAGCAGGGCACCAAGGTCACCGGCATTGTCGGCTTCCGCAACAAGGATCTGGTCATTCTGGAGGACGAGTTCCGCGCCTGCTGCGATGACTTCATCATTATGACCGATGACGGCTCCTACGGCGAGAAGGGCGTTGTCACCGCCCCGCTGGAACAGAAGATCGTTGAGGGTGCGAACTTTGACGAGGTCATCACCATCGGACCGCTGATCATGATGAAATTTGTCGTCAAGACGACCAAGCCCCACAATGTCAAGACCGTTGTGTCGATGAACCCCATCATGGTCGATGGCACCGGTATGTGCGGCGGCTGCCGCCTGACCGTGGGCGGCCAGACGAAGTTCGCCTGCGTGGACGGCCCCGACTTTGACGGCTTTGAGGTCGATTTTGACGAGGCTATGCACCGCGGCACGATGTACAAGCCCTTTGAGGCACACGCCCGCGAGGCCGAGTGCAATTTGCTGAAGCAGGAGGTGCAGTGATCATGCCGAATATGGACCCGAAAAAGTGCCCCATGCCCAGTCAGGAGCCGAATGTCCGCAACAAGAACTTTAAGGAAGTCGCCCTTGGCTACACCGAGGAGATGGCCGTGAACGAGGCCAAGCGCTGCCTGCAGTGCAAGAACCACCCCTGCCGCAGCGGCTGCCCCGTTGAAATTGATATTCCCGGCTTCATCAAGCATGTGGCCGAGGGCGACTTTGAGGCCGCCTACAACGTGATTGCCCAGTCCAGCGCGCTGCCCGCCGTCTGCGGCCGTGTCTGCCCGCAGGAGCATCAGTGCGAGGGCAAGTGCGTCCGCGGCATCAAGGGCGAGGCCGTCGGTATCGGCCGTCTCGAGCGCTTTGTTGCCGACTGGTACCGCAACAATGTCCACACCAAGCCCGCTGCCCCCGCCTCCAATGGCCATAAGGTCGCTGTCATCGGCGCAGGCCCGTCCGGTCTGACCGTTGCGGGTGATCTGGCCAAGCTGGGCTACAAGGTCACCGTCTACGAGGCCCTGCATGTGGCCGGCGGCGTTCTGATGTACGGCATCCCTGAGTTCCGTCTGCCCAAGGACATCGTCCAGCACGAGGTCGAAGGCCTGAAGGAGCTGGGCGTTGACATTGAAACCAATATGGTCATCGGTAAAGTCCTGACCATTGATGAGTTGATGAACGACTACGGCTTCGAGGCCGTCTATGTTGCCTCCGGCGCCGGTCTGCCCCGCTTTATGGGCATCCCCGGTGAGAGCCTGAACGGTGTTTACTCCGCCAACGAGTACCTGACCCGCGTCAATTTGATGAAGGCGTACAAGGAGGATTCTCGCACGCCCATCATGAAGAGCAAGTCCGTTGCCGTTGTCGGCGGCGGCAATGTCGCCATGGACGCCGCCCGCTGCGCGAAGCGTCTGGGTGCCGAGAATGTGTACATCGTCTACCGCCGCGGCATGGCCGAGCTGCCTGCCCGTAAGGAGGAGGTCGAGCACGCCGAGGAGGAGGGCATCGTCTTTAAGACGCTGACGAACCCCACCGAGGTGCTGGGCGACGAGAACGGCTGGGTCAAGGGTATGACCTGCGTCGAGATGGAGCTGGGTGAGCCGGACGCCTCCGGCCGCCGCCGCCCCATCGTCAAGGAGGGCAGCGAGTTCGTTCTGGACGTTGATACGATGATCATGGCGCTGGGCACCAGCCCAAACCCGCTGATCCGCTCCACCACGCCGGGTCTGGACGCCGACAAGCACGGCTGCCTGATCACCAACGGTCCCGACGGCCTGACGAGCCGCTCGATGGTCTACGCCGGCGGCGATGCCGTCACCGGTGCTGCCACGGTCATTCTGGCCATGGGTGCTGGTAAAGAGGCTGCAAGAGCGATTGACGCGGCCATCAAGGCAAAGGAACAGTAAAAATTAAATTTCAGCCCCCGTACCGCGAGGTGCGGGGGAATTTTTGTTAAAAAGGCTTCCCCTGAGGGGGAAGCTGTCGCCGCAGGCGACTGATGAGGGGCAAACTTCCCGCAGCTTTCCTTTCATGGGCAATCACGGCAGCGCCGCCCCTCATCCGGCGCTTTGCGCCACCTTCCCCCACATGGGAAGGCTGTATAGAAAAGGAGTCCTATCCACATGCAACGCTACGATATCACCGGCATGAGCTGTGCGGCCTGCGCCGGCCATGTAGAAAAAGCCGTTGCGGCGGTGCCGGGTGTGGCATCGGTCACGGTAAGCCTGCTGACCAACTCGATGCAGGTCGATTACACCCCCGATGCCGACCCTGACGCCACCGCCAAACGCATCCTCCGCGCTGTGGATGCCGCCGGGTACGGCGCATCCCCCGCCACCGCCGAGAGCGAAAGCGCTGAGCTGGAGGACACCGAGACCCCCCGGCTGAAAAAGCGTCTGATTGCGAGCCTCTGCTTCCTTGTGCCGCTCATGTATGTCTCGATGGGCCACATGATCGGCCTGCCGCTCGGCAGTGTATTCCACGGCGGCGGCTGGCATGCCATCCTGTACGCCGGGACACAGCTTGCGCTGACACTGCCGGTCTGCTGGATCAACCGCGCTTTCTTCATTTCTGGCTGGAAGGGCGTCAAAACCCGCGCCCCCGGCATGGATACGCTGGTGGCCCTCGGCGCAGGCGCTTCGCTCGCCTACGGCCTGTTTGCCATTGTCATGATCTGCCTCGGCCTTTCCTCCGGCAATGACGACCTCGTCATGCAGTACCGCCACGACCTCTACTTTGAGTCGGCGGCGATGATCTTAACGCTGATCACAGTCGGCAAAACGCTGGAGGCCTACAGCAAGGGCAAAACGACCGATGCGCTGAAAAGCCTGATGAAGCTGGCCCCCCAGACCGCCTGCGTGCTGCGCGATGGGGAGCAGGTCACAATCCCCGTCAGCGAGGTCAATGTCGGCGATTTGTTCTTAGTCCGCCCCGGCGAGAGCATCCCTGTGGACGGCACCGTCACCGAGGGGCTTTCCTCGGTCAATGAGGCGGCCCTCACCGGCGAGAGTATGCCGGTGGACAAGTTCCCCGGCTCCCCGGTCAGCGCCGCCACCATCAACCAGAACGGCGCACTGACCTGCCGGGCCGAGCGTGTCGGCCAGGACACCACCCTGTCGCAGGTCATCCGCCTTGTGCGGGATGCCGCCGCCACCAAGGCCCCGCTGGCCAAGACGGCTGACAAGGTTTCCGGCATCTTTGTGCCCACCGTCATCTGCATTGCAGCGGCCACCTTTTTGATCTGGCTGCTGCTCGGCCAGACCTTCACCTTTGCGCTGGCGCGCGGCATCAGCGTGCTGGTCATCAGCTGCCCCTGCGCGCTGGGGCTGGCCACGCCGGTAGCCATCATGGTCGGCAGCGGTGTGGGTGCCAAAAACGGCATCCTGTTTAAAACAGCCGCCAGCCTTGAGACCACCGGCTACACTGACACCGTCCTGCTGGACAAGACCGGCACCGTCACCACCGGCGAGCCGAGCGTTGTCCGGATCATTGGCACCCGCAATGTGCCGGAAAAATTCCTGCTCAGCATGGCCGCCGGGCTGGAGCTGCGCAGCGAGCACCCGCTGGCACGCGCGATCCTGCAGCGCGCCGACACCGACAAGCTCTCCTACACCACGGTATCGGACTTTACCGCTGTCCCCGGCAAGGGGCTGCAGGGCAAGGTTGCAGGCAAGGTCATCGCGGGCGGCAACGCCGATTTCATCGGCACGCATTGCACCCTGCCCGATGACCTTATACAGGCCGGTGCCGAGATGAGCCGCGACGGCATTACCCCGCTGTACTTCTCGCTGGCGGGGCGGCCGGCCGGTGTCATCGGCGTGGCCGATGTCGTCAAGCCCACCTCCAAGCCCGCCATCGACCAGATGCGGGCCCTCGGCCTGCAGGTCGTGCTGCTGACCGGTGACAACACGGCCACCGCGCGCCACATCGGCGCGATGGTCGGTCTGGACGCCGACCATGTCATTGCCGGGGTCCTGCCCGCCGGGAAGGAGGCCGAGGTCCGCCGCCTGCAGAAGCAGGGCCGCGTGGCCATGGTCGGTGACGGCATCAACGATGCCCCCGCCCTGACCCGTGCCGAAACCGGTATTGCGATCGGTGCCGGTGCCGATGTGGCGCTTGATGCCGCCGATGTCGTGCTGGTGCGCAGCGATCTGGCCGATGTTCCCGCCGCCGTGCGGCTGTCCCGCGCGGTCGTGCGCAACATCCACCAGAACCTGTTCTGGGCGTTCTTCTACAACGCCGTCTGCATTCCGCTGGCGGCGGGTGTTTTCACCGGCCTAGGCATCACCCTCAACCCGATGATCGCCTCGGCCGCGATGAGCCTGTCGAGCGTCTGCGTGGTCACGAATGCACTGCGCCTCAACACCTTTGACCCGCGCAGCGCCGCCCACGATGCCCCGCCGAAGCGCAAAGCCCCGGCGCGCGCGCCGGCTGCTGCGCCCGCTGCCTGCCCCACCGGCAGCTGCCCTGTGCAGCCTGCCGAAACAAACGATACAACGGAGGAAGTTATTATGAGCAAGACCATTCATATCGAAGGTATGATGTGCGGCCACTGCGAGGCCACCGTGAAAAAGGCACTGGAGGCGCTGGACGGCGTGACCGGCGCCGCGGTCAGCCACGAGGCCGGCACGGCTGTTGTCACCCTGAGCCGCGATGTAGCCGATGCCGACCTGAAGGCCGCCGTGGAGGCCAAGGACTACACCGTCACGGGCATCGACGCATGAGCGTCATCCGCCGCCGCTGGCGCTTTACCGGCGAGGTGCAGGGGGTTGGCTTCCGCTATTACGCCCGCGCCGCCGCCCAGCATCTGGGCCTGACCGGCTGGGTCGCCAACAACTGGGACGGCAGCGTCACGCTGGAGGCCCAAGGCACCCGCGCCGCGCTGGACGAGCTTGTCCCCACGATCGAGCGCGCGAACCGCTGGGCCCGCATCGAGGGCGTTGAGGTCACCGACCTGCCCGCCAAGGACCGCGAGTACGGCTTTGCTGTGCGCAGCGGAGAGTGAGATTTGAGCGTTTAGAGTTGAGATAAGTTGCGGCGCTTCGGCGCCGCATTTTTATTGCGCGCCCAATGCGCACATACCACATCTAAACTCTAAACTCTGTTTCAGACTCTTGCGTGTCATTGCGGTTGCGGGTATAATAGTATATTATATCAAAAGTTAGGGGGTGCCGTTTTGCCCGGCACTTTGTATCTTGTCGCCACGCCGATCGGCAATCTCGATGATATGCCGCCCCGCGTGGCTGCCACCTTCGGCATGGCGGACTTCATCGCCGCCGAGGACACCCGCGTGACCCTGCGTCTGCTGAACCATCTCGGCCTCAAAAAGCCGATGGTCAGCTACTACGAGCATGCCCTCCACCACGGCGAGGCCATCTTAAACCGCATTGAGGCCGGGGAGAACTGCGCGCTCTGCAGTGACGCCGGTATGCCCTGCATCAGCGACCCCGGGGAGCAGATCGTCCGTGAGGCCCATGCGCGCGGCATCCGGGTCGTGCCCATCCCGGCCGCATCCGCCTGCGTCACGGCGCTGGCTGCCAGCGGTCAGCCCACCGCCCGCTTTGTGTTTGAGGGCTTTTTGCCCGTCCCCAAGCGCGACCGGCGGGAGCGACTGACCTTTCTGCAGAACGAAACCCGCACGATGATCTTCTACGAGGCACCGCACAAGCTGCGCGGCACCCTTGATGATCTTGCTGCCGCGTTCGGCGCGGACCGCCCGGTATCCCTCTGCCGTGAGCTGACCAAGCTGCACGAGGAGATCAAAAAGACCACGCTGGGCGAGGCCGTTGCCTACTATAAGGAAAACGACCCCCGCGGTGAGTATGTGCTGGTGCTGGCCGGTGCCGACCCCGCCGCCGTGGCCGATGCCGCCGCCCCCACGCTGGAGCAGGCCGTAGCCGCCGCCCGCGCCCTGCAGGCAGGCGGCCTGCCCCCCGCCGCCGCCGCCAAGCAGGCTGCCGCCGGGACACCGTTTAGTAAGGGTGAAATTTATAAAGAGCTTATCAAATAAAAAGCCTTCCCCCTTGGGGCTGCGCCCGCAGGCGCGTG